>Ga0137307_100135_pt1 | contig 114303 bp, 99 predicted proteins | sample NAcewD2O_March_2_FD_97180 | JGI IMG/M metagenome (GOLD analysis project Ga0137307, IMG submission 97180) | Mouse cecal microbial communities from Vienna, Austria - N-Acetylglucosamine amended D2O_March | ecosystem: Host-associated > Mammals > Digestive system > Large intestine > Cecum | place...
TCTGGTAAGCGAGGACTGGTCCCCGAAGCAGATTTCCGGGTGGCTGTCGCTCAAAGGCATGGACATTTCCCACGAGACGATTTACCGCCGCATCCGGTCGGACGTGAGCGGAGAACTCTCCTCCCACTGTCGTCACAGGATGAAATACAGGCATCATGTCAAGCGCCCCCGCACAACCAAGGTACGCAACATTCCCGGACGCGTCAGTATCCATGAGCGCCCGCCGGAAGCTAACGGCAAAAGGTTCGGGGATTGGGAAATGGACCTGATTGTTGGCAAGGGGCAAAAGGGCGCCATACTTACCTTATGCGAGCGGAGCGTAAACTACATGATGATGGGGAGGCTGCCACAAGGAAAGAAGCCGGAGGCGGTTGCAGAGGCAGTGATAAGGATGCTGATGCCCTTTAAAGAACACGTCCTCACGATAACCACTGACAACGGTGGGGAATTCCGCTGCCATAGAAAGATTGCAGAAAGGCTCGCGACCACTGTCTACTTTGCCGATTCATACGCTTCCTGGCAGAAAGGTGCCATTGAGAATACGAACAAACTTATCAGACAATATATCCACAAAGGAACTGATTTCAATCTACTTACGGATGAATTCATCAGGAATGTACAATATAAGATTAATAGAAGACCGAGGGAAAAGTTAAATTTTTATACACCAAAAGAAAGATTCTTCAAGCTTTTATTATAAAATTGCACTGGCTTGTTGACTCTACGTTTAACAACCAACCTACAAAACGTTTGTAGAACGCTGAAATTTAACTTATATTTGCGATGTTGTGAAAGGGTGTTATCCATTTACAGCGGACATATTAGTTTTATAGAAGCGTTTTTGTTTTTATCCTTGATAAAGAAATCGCCAATTTCAGAAACTGAAAGGATAAACGATACAAACGTTCGCTTGCCGTTATATATTGCTCAAATATATAAGGTTTAGCGTGGGTTGGTTGTTTATTTTCAGTTAGGTGTTTGGCGATACCTTTTATCAGATAAACAAGACAGTTCCCACGCTTTCTTTATTTTAGATACTTGCCTTTTTGGGAACTTTTCAAGGCGATAATAATTATTATATGAAATTTAAGCATCCCAATCCAAAAGATGTATCATCTTTTGCTTCTCTTCAAAATGATGGGCATATACCAAATAATGCAAAATTTTACAAAGTAAATTCTTTTATTGATTTGGTTAAAATTGTGGCGCATTTACATTTTAGCAATCAAAATAATCTGTTATTATACAGAGGACAGAAGAAGTTGTACCTTAATCAAAACAAACAATATTCATTTTATCCATCAATATTTCGAGGGAGTAATGAAAATTCAAGTCTGAAACCAGGTGAATTAAAAGAACGATTTGACAAATTAGATAAAATAAAAGATTCATTAGAAAAAGTATTTCCGCAAAAATATTTACCTAAATCAGAATCAAAGACAAGTCTTTTTTATAGTATCATACAACATTATGAATTAGCTTCTACCCCTTTTTTAGATTTAACTCATTCTTTACAAGTAGCCTATTCATTTGGATGTTTAGGTAATTCAAGCAAATGCTATGTGGCAGTATTTGGATTTCCTCATTTAATTGGAAGAGAAATTTTATATAAATCAAAACCTAATATAGTCAATATTCCCCTGTTGTTCCATTGTCCGCCAGAGACGTTAAGGCCTCATTTTCAAGAGGCTTATTCCATTGGATTAAATATTCCTACAGACAGTAATAAAGATAAATACTCAAATGATTGGAAGAAAAATTTGGTGGCTATTATTGAAATTCCTGTAAAGGATGAATATCAATTAGGTGAAGAATATCTTCAATTAAAGGAGAAACCCGATTTTATAAGGGATTTAAAAGGACACTAAATAAAGAATAAATCATTCATTTTAAATAAATAACAGCTATGAGAAAACTATTTTACCTATTTATTATGGCATTGTTCTGCACTCTTTGGAGTTGCAGTAAAGGAGGAAGTCATATTGACGAACCTGATGACCCAGACAATCCAGATAACCCAACTGATGTGACTTTGGAGATTTCAACTACAGACCTTGTATTTGAGGCAAAGGGAGGAGAAAGAGAATTTACCGTTTATTGCAATGCCGATTGGACTGTCACAAATGAAAGCGATTGGTGCACAACAAATGTAACAGAGGGGAACGGTTACGGCAGAGTAGCTGTGACTGTGGAAGCCTATTCTGATACGGAAGACAGGAACACGAATTTGACAGTCAAAGCCGGAGACAAGACAGAAGTATTGACTGTAACCCAGAAACACGGGGATGCCATTATCCTAAGCAAAGATAAATTTGATGTTCCACAGGAAGGCGGAGAGATTGCAATCGAAGTAAAGAGCAACATTGAATATCAGGTTTCAATTCCTTCCAAATTCCAGTCGTGGATAAAACAAACGCCGGAATCGAGAGCGGTTACGGTAAAGAACTTTAGTTTTACGGTTTCAGCCAATGAAGCATACGAAAAACGGGAGGGATATATCGTATTTAGAGGAAACTCTTTGAAAGATACGGTATATGTGTATCAGGCACAAAAGAATCAATTAATACTTACAGAAGACACTTATAATATCCCTTCAGAAGGGCAAGATATTACAATTGAACTGAAAACGAATGTTGATTATGAGGTAACGATACAACCGAACGATGCTGCTTCATGGATTAGTCAAATAAGTGCAAGGGCTATCAGAACTGACAAGTTGAATTTCCATATAGAAGCCAATACGGAAAGCAATAATCGTTCTGCCAAGATTGTGATTAAGGATAAAAACAGTGATTTATCTGATACCGTACAGGTAAATCAAGCTGTAAAAGGGATGTATGCAGGAGATATTATCTTTGAAACGGAACAGGATTTGATTGATTTCCATGCAGCAGGACATACCAAAATCATGGGTAATATTATCGTAAAAGGATATAAAATCAAAACCTTGCAAAAGTTGGGTAATCTGCTTACGGAAATCAACGGCTCGCTGAGATTGGAATGTTCAACCCTAACTTCCTTAGACGGTTTATATGGTTTGAAAACTATAACGGATAGTCTAATAATTACCAAAGGGAGCATGACATCCTTTGAAGGATTACAAAATCTTGAAACGATTGGGGGAAGTTTGAAGATTGCTTTAAGTGCCTTGAAATCTTTCCAAGAATTAAGCAGCTTGAAAAGTATAGGAGGGGATTTTGAGGTCAATGCTTCTTCTTCTTTAACCGCCTTGGAATCTTTTGAAGGATTGGAGAATTTACAGACTATTGGAGGGAGTTTGAAAGTGATTGCTTCTTCTTCTCCTTCTTCTTCTTCTTTAACCGCCTTGAAATCATTTCAAGGATTAAGTAGCTTGAAAAGCATTGGAGGGGATTTTGAAGTAAATGCTTATTCTTATTATTCTTCTTTAACCGCCTTGGAATCTTTTGAAGGATTGGAGAATTTACAGACTATTGGAGGGAGTTTGAAAGTGATTGCTTCTTCTTCTTCTTCTCATTATTATTCTTATTCTTCTTCTTTAACCGCCTTGAAATCATTTCAAGGATTAAGTAGCTTGAAAAGCATTGGAGGGGATTTTGAAGTAAATGCTTATGCTTCTTTAACCGCCTTGGAATCTTTTGAAGGATTGGAGAATTTACAGACTATTGGAGGGAGTTTGAAAGTGATTGCTTCTTCTTCTCATTATTCTGAATCTCTAACCGCTTTGAAATCATTTCAAGGATTAAGTAGCTTGAAAAGCATTGGAGGGGATTTTGAAGTAAATGCTTCTTCTTATTATTCTTCTGAATCTCTAACCGCCTTGGTATCTTTTAAAGGATTGGAGAATTTACAAACCATAAAAGGTAAATTAACCATAAACTACTGTCGGTTAATAAGCATCGACGCCCTTAAAAATGTCGAATCAATCAAGGAAATATCAATTATCAATTGTCCTGAACTCTATGATTTTTGTGTCCTTAAAAACATCGTACAAAACATGAGCGGTACATTCTATGTAAATGGTAATGGTTACAACCCCACCAAATACCAGTTACTGAACGGAGAATGTTCTAAACAACCTGAATAATTAACCTTTCACCACTCCTGATTCCTTAGGGAGTTGGGGGTGGTGAGTTTAAATTTTGAAGATTATGGAAAATACGTTAGACAAAGCTATCGAACTCTATTGTAATATGTTGCCTTATATCAACAATCCTTCACAAAATAGTCTTGATTATAAGCGTTTATGTAAAATTGCATACAAAGCCTATCAAGACAAAGAAGATACGGAAGTTATTAGAACAAAACTATTTGACGGTATAAAAAAAAGTGATAGGATAACCAATGTCTCTGATGAAGCAATAGAGGAATTTGTTGATAAGTGCATACATGAGATTCAAAGTCTCAAAGATGTCATGAATATATTAAACGAATTTGGTGCATTAAAATAAGCCCAAGAATCATAAATTCTTCAATAAGCCAGTAAGTATTTCTCCACTTGCTGGCTTTTTTATTGGTAGTGGAAAAATACTATAAATTCAGTTATATATACCTTTTATCAGATTTATCACCAACTGAAAATATACGAGTACAGGAGGAGATAAAGAGTGAATTTTATTACGATAGAAAGAATATGAACCTAAAATATGAATGCCTATGGAGAATTAATAACAGACACAATCAAGAGAGAATTAACCCTATTATTAACTACATGGAAAAAACAACTTGTTTGAACTATGTTTGAACCAGACCATAAAACAGGAAGAAAAGAAATCACTTCAAAGTCTTCGTAGCTCGCTGGTGGCGTCGAAAGCGATAGCTTTTGATGCCGGAGGAGAGCAATTGACTCTTAATCAATGGGCCCTGGGTTCGAGTCCCAGCGAGGACACAGAAAATAAGCCACTTACAAAAGTAGGTGGCTTTCTTTTTTACCGGATTTCAAGGGGAGTGAAGTAAGTTGTTTTAGCTACGTTTAAACTAACTGTAAAACACGATAGAATCTATCAGTTAATAGCTTCCAGTTCTTTACTGCGGGCAATATAAACCAAAGAATAATCAGTGGAATGGTTATTCAGATAATCATAAAGAAATTTGGCTTTTAAACCCCAATTCCGCTTCGATTCCTCATCGGAGGCATGATGATATTCTTGATAGCATATTTCAGCAAGCATGCTGTTCTTTTCAAGCAAAAAAGTATCTTCCTCGAATACCGCCGGAATTTCCTCAGGCAACGTATCCATAAAAAACGCCCGCGACTTTTGAAAATAAGCGTTATATAACTGGTTCAATTCCAGTTCAAACTCCTCTTCCGTCTTTCTTTTTCCGTCAAAAAGTCTGGCAGTAAGGTCAAAAAACGTTTGGAGGATACGAAGAATATAGTCCCGAGATAACATACCTAAACAATAATTATCCGAAAAGAGCCCGGCAAATATCCGATACTTTAGAAACAGGCTTAACCTCTATCGCTGTTTTTTTAGTCAAGGCTTTCTGATTTCCATAGGGAACAAAAATCTGCTTGAATCCCAATTTTTCGGCTTCAGAGATGCGCTGCTCTATGCGACTGACCGCCCTGATTTCCCCCGACAACCCGACTTCACCGGCAAACACGGTATCCCTTGGCAAGACCGCATCGATATTCGACGATAATACCGCCATGACAACTCCTAAATCCAATGCCGGGTCATTCACCTTTATTCCTCCTGCAATATTCAAAAACACATCTTTAGCTGCCAAACGGAATCCCACCCTCTTTTCCAATACAGCCAACAACATATTCAAGCGTCTGGCATCAAAGCCTGTTGCCGAGCGTTGAGGCACACCATAGGCCGCCGTACTTACCAATGCCTGTACTTCCAACAGAATGGGACGTACCCCTTCAACCGTTGCCGCTACGGCTATCCCGCTCAAATCCTGTCCGTGATTGGAGAGCAGAAGCTCCGAAGGATTGACGACCTGTCTTAATCCGGATTGCAACATCTCGTAAATTCCGATTTCCGAAGTAGAGCCAAAGCGGTTTTTGATGGAACGCAGAATGCGGTACATATATTGCTGATCCCCTTCAAACTGCAAAACAGTATCCACCATGTGCTCCAAAATCTTCGGGCCTGCCAACTGGCCGTCTTTGGTGATATGGCCGATTAATATCGTTGAAATCGTATTTTCTTTGGAATAACGGAGCAACATGTTCGTACACTCCCGTATCTGCGACAAACTGCCCGGAATAGAGTCCACCGCTTCCGTTGCCAAGGTCTGGATAGAGTCTATGATTAACAAATCCGGTTGGATTGACCGCGAATGCTCTAACACATTTTCCAGGGAATTACCGGAAAGAAACAAACATTCGTCATTCTCTATGCCTAAACGCTGCGCCCGCATTTTAATCTGCGCAATACTCTCCTCTCCCGAAACATACAACACCTTACCGCAACGGTTGTGCAAGGCGAACTGCAATACTAACGTTGATTTGCCAATACCCGGTTCCCCCCCCAACAACACCATCGAACCCGGCACCAAACCGCCTCCCAATACCCGGTTCAATTCATTATCACCGGTGTCCATTCGTTCATCCGCATTCGCTTTTATTTCTGATAAACGGAAAGCCTTGGCCGAGACCTGACCGAGAAGAGCACTTTTACGGCCTTTCTCAGACACAATCACCTCTTCCTCAAAACTGTTCCATTCCCCACAAGCAGAACAACGCCCTACCCATTTCGACTCTTTCGCCCCGCAATTCTGACAAACGTATACGGTTTTCGGTTTCATACAGAGAAATTAATAAAACTCTTCATGTTCTTCTTCCATTTCTTGTGAAGAGTTTACCGGAGGCTGTTCCTCGCCCTCCCCTTCATCACAATCAAGTTTTTTATACACACCGGCAGGCTGTTCAAAAGGACGGTCCGAAAAATGCAACTTCGGATCTTTTATCACCTTATCCAAGAACTCCGCCCAAATCGGCAAAGCCATATTCGCTCCCTGGCCATATTTCAAGTTCTGGAAATGAATGGAACGGTCTTCCGCACCAACCCATACTCCTCCGACCAAATCGGGCGTTACAGCCATAAACCAACCGTCGGAATGCTGCTGCGTTGTTCCCGTCTTTCCACCCATCGGATTGGTAAAACCATACTTTATACGCAATCGGATACCCGTACCCTTATTCACTACCCCTTCCAACAAATTGCACATCAAATAAGCTGTCTGGGCTGTAATCACCTCTTTTGAATCGGCAGAAAATTCAGCCAGCACGTTTCCATACTTATCCTCTATCCGCGACACCAGCACAGGCGTATTATATACCCCTTTATTGGCAAAAATGGAATAAGCCGACACCATTTCTTTCAAAGAAATCTCTGCCGTACCCAAAAATACGGAAGGAACGGGATCGATAAAACTGTGTATTCCCATTCTATGCGCCATTTGAGCAACAGCCTGAGGCGTAAACTGTTTCAATACCCATCCCGAAATATTATTCTCTGAATTAGCCAGTCCCCACAACAACGTCACCATTTCTCCTTTGTGCTTAGAGCCTCCCCGTGCCGTCCATGTCGTTCCGTCAGGCAAAACAAAAGTCTGAGGAATATTGGGCACTTTATCACAAGGCCCCAGCCCCTCCTGCATTGCCAACGTATACAAAATAGGCTTAATCGTCGACCCCACCTGCCGTTTGCCGACACTGACCATATCATACATAAAATAACGGTAATCCGGACCGCCCACATACGCTTTCACTTTACCAGTCTGAGGTTCCATCACCAAAAATCCGGCACGGAAGAAAGACTTATAATGCTTCAACGAATCCAACGGCGACATCACCGTATCCCGAACCCCTTTCCAGGTATAAAGGTGCATCGGTACACGTTTATTAAAATTTTTCCGTATATCCGCATAAGACATGCCGGCATCTTTCAATGTCCGGTATCTCTCCGTACGCTTAATGGAACGATCCAATATATCCCGTACTTCCTCATCCGTCAAATCATTGGAAAACGGCGGATTACGTTTTTCCACCCTCTCACTCCGGAACAGAGGTTGCAATTCCTTTCCCAAATGCTCCCGGACAGCCTCTTCCGCATACCGCTGCATCCTGGAATTCAATGTGGTATAAATCTTCAAACCGTCCGAATAAATATCATAATTCGTACCGTCCGCCTTCGTATTCTTTTTACACCATCCGTAAAGCGGATTCGTCACCCACGCTATCGAATCCACTTTATACTGCTCTTTGTTCCAACGGTAATTTTTGATGTCCGGCTTTCCGGCTGTCATAAAAATACGCAAATATTCGCGATAATATGCTGCCAATCCCTCTTTATGGTCTTCCTTCTTAAAGTTCAGTCCCAAAGGCAACATCCTCAGCGAATCGTACTGAGTCCGACTTATCTTCCCGTATCTGAACATCTGATTTAAAACCACATTCCGGCGCCCTAACATCCGCTCCGGCCTCCTCACCGGATTAAACAATGCCGGATTCTTTGCCATACCCACCAACATGGCAGATTCCTGAATTTGCAAAGAATCCAACGATTTCTGAAAATACACTTCCGCCGCAGAATTAATACCCACCGCCAAGTTGAGGAAATCAAACTTATTCAGATACATCGTCATAATCTCCTCTTTCGTATAACTTTTCTCCAAACGGACAGCAATGACCCATTCCCTGAATTTCCGCAGAGAGAGTTCAACAAAATTCTGATCCGGATCACGGGGAAACAACATCTTTGCCAATTGCTGGCTAATCGTACTCCCTCCTCCCGTCGAACTGCTTCCCGTCAATAATCCTTTTGCCACCCGGAACAAACCAATCACATCAATCCCGCTATGTTCATAAAACCGCACGTCCTCCGTAGCAATCAACGCATCCTTTACCGAATTCGGAATATCTTTATACTCCGTGTATCTCCTGTTTTCACTTCCGATATAATACCGGCTGATCATAGGCCCGTCTTCAAAATAAATCTCAGAAGCAAACTTACTATTCGGATTTTCAAGCTCTTCAAACGTAGGCATAAAACCCAACTTTCCTTCGGCAACCAGCCAAAAGAAAACAACCAAACACAGAATTCCGGTAAAAAATACACCCCAGAAAACAAAGAAGAATCTTTTATACTTTTTAAACATGCACCTTCGCAATTAATTCATGCAAAGATAATCAAAACGTAATCAATTGAAAACGAAGTGCTGAAAATCTCATTCCTATCCCCAATAGATAAATTTACATGAAAAAATAAAATTCACATCCTTTCCTGCTTACATCACCGCTTCAACTCTGACCAATAATAAATATAACTTCGAATGTCATTGTTAACAGGTGTTAATATCATTGGAGAGACAATATCTCCCGACAAATTGCAATAAAACATAATTACATTTTCCCCAGCTAAAACTGACATTTTTTTAAAATCATCTCTATACAAAACCGTCTCAAACTCCATCTTAAAACTTTTATTGTACACCTCAAAAGCAACTTTATTCACAACAGGAACTACTGCAATAAAATTTTTTTTCAATTCTTTTTCCAGCATACCTATATTTTGCAAAGTTGACTGTAAACATGGAAGACAAAAATTTTCTGGAAAAACGAAAACAACACGTCCTCGAGAGTTGTCAATTTTTACATAACTTTCCTGCAACTGAGGCATAATCTTTAAATTATACTTCATCTCGGCCATTTGCATATTCAAAAACTCATTTCGTTTCTTCTGAAAAGAAAAAAGAATGAAAAGAAAGAAACAACATATCAATAATAAAAAAAAGCCCAATTGCCATAAATTGATCTTACATCCTATTTTATGATTCATTTCTATACAGAATAAGTATCGGATTGCTATCTTCTTTTAACTTCATGACATTCTCTTTGAAAGCAGGCTCCAATTCATCCCATTGCCCATTACATCCTATCATCAGGTAAAGCCGGTTCGTTGCATAACCCACGTATTCATTCTTCTCATCCTCCACTCCGACAACCCAACCCATTTTAATACCTAAATCCATATCTGCCACACACCGGTATATAACAGCTTCTTTTTTGGCTTTATCCAAAACGACAAACCCGCCTTTGTTTACCGACATATAAAAATTATTTGCAGTCTCTTTTATATTCAACATCGTATAAACATAATCTCCTTTTTTCATTTCCTCCTGCCTCTCTTCATCCGTAGACAGATTCATTATCCGATCCGGTAAATTAGATTCACCAAAATCCAAATAAAAGCGAGGTACTACATTGTGTTCTTCAATACTATAAACCGTATTGTCAAAACGCCTTGCAAAATTCACCTTCTCCCCCTGCATTATCAATGCTCCCTGAGTATACAAATCCGAGGCAATATGATGTTTAAAATCCGAGGCAACAACATCCGTTATTTTACCATCCTTATACCTTATAAAATTCAAATAAGGCTTATCCTCCCCATTCATGCTGACAATACTTAAGCCATCATTTACAACAGCCATTCCAGCACCCAGATTGTCATAAAACATCTCATATTCGAACTTCCCGTTCTCATCATAAACTAATATTTTTCCGGGACCCAAAGCAAGAAGAAAAATCTGATTACGTTTCCTGTCAAAACTGAAATCAGCCATACTGAAATATTCGCCTGGTCCCTTCCCGGAAGGCCGGATAGCTGAAAGGAATTTCCCATCCTTATCAAATAAAACAACACTATTTGTATTTTTATCAAAAACATACAACTTCCCATTGGCAACAACGACTTTCGAAACATGCCCGATCAATGATTTATCGGTTGTTTCCAAAAAGACAACATGTCGGAAATCAAATTCCTTACCTGCATCAAAAAAACTTTCAGAAGCCTTATTGACCACTACATGAGCAACTTCCCTATGCTCCTCCGTTTTGCATCCGCAAAGCATATAAACTATCAAAAAAATAATAAAATATTTCATACAACACTTTTCTTTAAAGTTAGGTATCTAAAATTCAAAGAAGGTATCCGGTTCGGATACCTTCTCAATAAATATTAAGGATTAGGATTCGTATCCTTATTCGTAGATGTTTTTGTAGTCGTTGAAGCTGTACAAGGAGTTGCACCTACTCCTATACACTCAACAATCGTTACTTCAACAGAAGTATTTATCCCTGGCACTACCTGTTGTGTTATTACTTTCTTTTCTGCATAAACTTGATCTGCAAACAGATTTGTAGAATTAAAAAAACAACACATCATCACCATTAATATTAATCCAAATACAATGGCAAATTTTTTCATAATTCAATACCATTTTAAGTTTAAATTTAAAATACGTCCATTTTGATATTTATTTGTTATCTCCACATAAATATCATAGGAATTACCTAACAGAAATCCCTTAAAAATATTACTTTCGTGCCGCCTCTTTGTGTATTAGGTGAATACTGAAAAAATGAAACGTTTGAGTGTGAACCCGCAAATGAGGCTTTTTTCTTTTTAAGGAGGCAAACCTCAAAATGAAAATTCATATCCCTCATTGAATTATGGAAGAAAATTAACAAAAAGGGAAATGCTTTACAAGAAAATAAAAGATTTTCTTATCTGGACAGCTATTTATAACCCATTGTATATCAATATATCCGAAAACAAAAATCCGGACAACCATCAAAAAAGACATTTTTAACAAAAAAAGTATAAAAAAAACGGCTCTGTTTCCAGAGCCGTTACGTTGAAATGACTTAGCAAAATTGGGATAACGCTAAACATCTTTCAACATCAGATAAACATGATTTTAATTTACCCGGAAGAGGCCTTTATAGGTCATAGAACCAAGTTTCAATACCAATTGGTATTCGCCCTGCTCTAATCCTTCCGTATGGATACGAACTGCATCTCCTTCAAAATATACCGTTTCCTCCACAACAACCTGATTTCCGCCATCTACAACCTGTACTGCCACTGCCCCTACCGGGAAATTGGCTTCCACAGAAATATAATCACCATATACTTCTCCATTGAAAGAAGGAAGTACAGTTCGGGGAAGAGGAAAATCAGGAAGACATACAACTGTAATATCTATTATTACAGGTTTCTGCGTAGTAGTAGTATTAGAACCTTTGTCTGCAGCCAAAAGCTGACAAGCCAAAAGAGAAAAAATAAGAATCAACGTAATTTTAAATGCTTTCATAATCTGAAATTTTGAATTTGTGTGTTAAAATTAAAATCCGTAAACGGTGTTTCCAACAAAAATTCAAAATTTTCGACCTGGACAGCTAATTGCAATATATTGTATATCAGATTCTCCCAAAATAAAAATCTGGACAGTCCCTAAAAACGGCTTATTTGCTTCTTTTGGTAGAAAATTTTCTGCGTAATTCTTCTAAAAAGTCCTCCAAAGTCACACCATTTTCCAAATGCAACCGCTGACGAATGCGGTTTCGTTTTTTATAAATGGAATCCAGATGAACATTCAGCAAGACGGCTATTTCCTGTGCAGAAAACCTGGCATAATACAAATAACAATATCTTCTGTCGTCTTCCGTCAGATCCGGATAGTCATTCTCTATACATTCCACCACCCCATTCATCGAAATATTCAACCCTTCCTTCAACAATTGCCAGTCCTCCGGCGAAAGCTCAATATCCGGTAATTTTTCCCTCAGTTTCCTGACATCAAACAGGGCCAAACCTGTCAGGTTCTTCAATATATCCACCCGCCTTTCGAAAAAAATCCGCAAATGCTCACTTTTCTCTTCCAATTGCTGCTCCAATAAATTCTTTAAATTCGCTTCACTGATTTGCAATTGCTGAATCAGAAAACGGTATTCATACAGTTTTTTACGTTTCCGGCTGTGCAAAAACTGGTATACCGAAACCACAATCAGAAACATCACAATCACAATTCCCAACAAACGCTGGGAAGACACCGCCTTTAAGCGGGAGGCAATCGCCTCTTTCTGTGCCCGTTCATACCGGGAATGGGTTCTCCACTTCTCAACGGAATTTTTCACAAAACCCTGGTAAACAGAATCCGTTACAGCACTCCTTCTGAACAAATAATCTATAACTTTCTCTTTTTCACCTTTCTTCTGTGCAATCCCAGCCAATTTCTGATAAAAACCGATCTTTTTTCTTTCATCATTCACCGACCTTAACGCCAAGTGTAAATAGTATTCCGCTGAATCCAATTTCTCTTCCGCCAAACAAATGTCACTCAACAAAGTATATTGTCCGGGCATATTATTCAAGTTAATGGCTTTCTTAGCCCGTCCAATATCTCCCGATTTAAGCCATAAGTAACCCTGCAAATTCAGACATACACCCAATGCCGATGTATCCCGTTGCTTTCGATAAAGTTCTTCTGCAAGCTCCAAATAACAAACCGCACTATCGTATTGTTGGGTATATAAAAACGTCCTCCCCTTATTTCCCAATGCCCATGCTTTATTTTTTTGATTTCCAACTTTATCATAACAACAAACAGACCGGCTATACATATCCAACGCCTTCTCTACATTAAATTGTTGAGTATACAGCCGTCCCAACCGCCCGTAAATCAAACCCAACAAATTATATGCACTGAAATCCAATGCCACTGACTCCGCATAGCCGTACGAACTGACTGCTTTATCCCACTCTTCCAGTTCCCAATGATAACATCCCAAATAGTAGTAACATTTTGCCAAAGCCACGGAATTTCCTTTCTTTCCATAATATTCCAACGCAACATTCAGCAAAGAATCCGAAATTATTTTCTCTCCGTTTTTATCGCATGCTTCCGTATAAAGTAACGCATACGAGGCATGCTGAGCACGATTCAGCTGTTCAGGGTCTATCTCTTTCAACAACATCAACGAACTATCCGGTGAAGACTCGAGCATCTGTTCCGCCCGAAACAGTAAATCCGTTTGTTGAGGATCATTACAGGCCCACAACACACACCCTATCCAAACACAACAGAACCATCTCATTGTTTTTCCCCGTTTTCGTAGTAATTACACGTGTCCAATACATGAAAGTACACATCCGAATCCGGATAGCCTATTTCCCGTAACGTCTCGGAAACAATCCGGGCAACCTGCGCCTACATTTCCGGCGGTCTTTTAAACCAGGAAACCTCCACATAAGGCCACCCCTCCGAAACAAACCGACCGTCACATACTCTTTCGGCAGGGATCAATTCAAGGACAATATGCTCACGGGGACAACCAATCGCATGTTGAAGCCGGTCTGTCAATACCCCACTGACTCCTGCTAACTTCACGCGATCCGTTGCATAAAATCTAAAAAAAGGCATACTCTTTCATTTTTATTGCACAAACCATCGTAACAAAAATAAAAGATTCCCTCCATTACACAAAATCATTTATAACGACGCCGACACATTATAAAGATAAGGACATCCGCGCGTAGACAAAAAACGCCGGGAATAAACCGGCAACTCTTCATCTATTGACATCCGGGTATACAACCCGCTGCAAAGGGCCACCCACCCTTTGCCCAAACCGTTTTCATAGGTCATATTCCCCGCATGGTTATACCCCAGGCAATGGGCAAATTCATGGAAAATGGTCCGCGTCACGCAATTATCGTCTGCATAATGTTCCAAATAGCACCATTCCGCCAGTCCGAAAACCGAACCGCCCCCTAATCCGTTCACCCCGGTCACATGTCCATATACCAGTGCCGGCAACTCAAAAATCCGCTCGTAAAGTTTCTCCACATCAACTTGTGTACGACAATTGTCCGCATATAACCGTCCCTCTGCGGCAAACAACTCCCGTTTAAACTCTTCGGTTGAAAACAGATAAGCCAAATTCAACGCTATTGCCACCGCCTCCCGGGCATGGGCAGGCAACAGAGGCGTCCAGTTTTTTCCCTGATAAGCACCAAACGAAATACGCCAGTGACACTTTGTCGACGTAATTTTACGGAAATAAGGGTCTGCACACTCTATTTCCGTTTCCAAGTCCTCTACCTGCCGCCTCTCCGGAACAAAAACACGCCGCCCGGAACGGGTAAGAAAATATGCATCTTTACGGATACAGGGCACAGGAAGCAAATATTCGGCAAAAGCAGGCAACACTTCAAATTCGGCTAATTTCACCTGTTCCGGCATCCCCTTCCACCTTGCCCAAATGACAACATTATTTACCGGACGGGGAGAAAAAAAACGAACCAATAAGTGCCGTTTACGAACAAGACGCACCTGCAAAGGCTCATTGACGTAAAAACTCCGCTCCTCCGCATCAAACAAGATTTTGGAAGATTCGTTGTCTTGCAGCATCAGCCGACAGGTTTCCGCATACGAACTACCGGAGTTTATTCGTATCTCCCCCTCCGCCGGCTTTCCGTCACAAACCACAAACGACAATACAATACACACGACACACAACAAAGATTTCCCCACACATTGCTCTACCCACATGCTGTTAAATTGAATTACATTCGACGCACGGGGTAAAAATAAAACAAAAAGAAAGCGATTCTGAGAAAAGAGCGGAGTTTAACTATGTTAAATTATTTCCGGCAATCCGTATCATTTATACTCATTGAAATCCCATTGAATGTAAATACAGAATCATAAAAACAGCCGTTGTCCGCGTATTGCCTTCGCCAAACGAATGAATTTGCCAAAGCCCGGACACGAATTTCGCCATGTATCGCCATATATTTAACAAATTAAGACTGGCTGATCAGTTTCAGCCAGTCTTATTTCCTAAGGGATGATCCGATATTATTTATACTCATCCCAGCTCTTGATGGCAATGTCTTTCCGGTCCACTTTACAGATGGCATAAATAAATGCACTGGCCAGCCGGGCATTGGTCAATAAAGGGATGTTGTAATCTACAGCAGCGCGCCTTATCTTATATCCGTTATCCAGTTCCCTCTTGGTCAGGTTCTTCGGGATATTAACCACCATATCGATTTTCTTGTTTTTCAGATAATCCATGATGTTCGGCTCCCGCTCCTCATCCGGCCAATACAATACCGGCACCTCGATGCCGTTGTCAGCAAGGAATTTAGCCGTACCGGCAGTGGCAAAAACATTGTATCCCTTAGCCAGCAATAATTTGGTAGACTCCAGCAATTCCACTTTCGAACGGGTGGGCCCGGAAGAAATCAGGATGTTCTTTTCAGGAATCCGGTGACCTACCGACAACATGCTCTTCAATATCGCCTCGTAATAATTTTCTCCGATACACCCCACTTCACCGGTGGAAGACATGTCCACTCCCAACACGGGGTCTGCTTTCAGCAACCGGGCAAAAGAGAACTGGGAAGCCTTCACGCCAACATAATCCAAATCGAACACCGATTTGTGCAGTTCCTGTACGTGTTCACCCAACATAATACGGGTCGCCATCTCTACAAAATTGTATTTCAAAACCTTCGATACAAACGGGAAACTCCGCGAAGCCCGCAGGTTGCACTCTATCACTTTGATGTCATTGTCCTTCGCCAAAAACTGCATGTTGAACGGTCCGGAAATATTCAGCTCCTTGGCAATTGCCCGGGCAATTTTCTTAATCCGGCGGATAGTTTCGATATATAATTTTTGAGCAGGGAACACAATGGTCGCATCACCGGAGTGTACTCCCGCAAATTCCACGTGTTCACTAATAGCGTATGCTTTTATCACACCTTCCTGTGCCACCGCATCAATCTCCACCTCTTTCGCCTGCTGTACAAACTCGGTGACTACCACCGGATGGTCTTTCGACACCTCTGCCGCCAATTCCAGGAAATGGAGCAACTCCTCTTTGTTGGATACCACATTCATCGCCGCCCCCGAAAGCACATAAGACGGACGTATCAGCAACGGGAAACCCACTTCATCTATAAACTTATAAATATCTTCTATGCTCGTCAATTCCCGCCAACGGGGCTGGTCGATGCCCAATTGGTCGCACATGGTGGAAAACTTCTGACGGTCTTCTGCCCGGTCAATCGACAATGCCGACGTACCCAGGATATTGACATGCTGTTCATACAAACGCATGGCCAGATTGTTCGGAATCTGTCCTCCCGTGGAAACAATCACGCCTTTCGGCTCTTCCAGGTCCACAATATCCATTACCCGCTCAAAGGACAATTCATCGAAATACAAACGGTCGCAAGTATCATAATCCGTACTTACCGTCTCCGGATTGTAGTTAATCATCACCGAACGGTAGCCCGCTTTTTTAATCGCATTCACCGCGCTCACACAACACCAGTCAAATTCCACACTGCTCCCGATGCGGTAAGCTCCCGAACCCAGTACAATCACAGACTTCCCGTCACTTTCGTAAGTAATGTCTGTTTCATTTCCGTTATAGGTAGCATACAGATAATTGGTCTGAGCCGGATACTCTCCCGCCAGCGTATCGATTTGCTTGATACAGGGCGTAATCCCCAACTCCTTTCTGTACTCCCGCACTTTCAACATCTTCTGGTGGGCATTCATCGCCTCGTCCTTGATAGTCAGCCGTCCGATTTGGAAATCGGAAAAGCCCATCTGCTTGGCTTTCTTCAACATCATGGGCGTTACTCCCCGGACAGTTGTGTATTTGCCCAACTCCTCTTTCAGGTCATGGATATTTTTCAACCTCTCCAGAAACCACTTGTCTATCCGGGTCATTTCGTGTATTTTGTCCACGGAATAGCCCTTGTCAAAAGCCGCTGCAATGGCAAAAATGCGGTTATCGGTCGGGTTCACCAACTCCTCATCAATATCCTTTACCTCCTTGTTGTTGCCTACAAAACCATGCATGCCCTGTCCCACCATGCGCAAACCCTTCTGTATCACCTCCTCAAAAGTACGCCCGATGGCCATAATCTCTCCCACACTCTTCATCGAGGAACCGATTAATTTGGACACCCCTTCAAATTTATTCAAATCCCAACGCGGAATCTTGCAGACGATATAATCCAATGCCGGTTCGAAACAAGCTGTCGTTACTTTCGTCACCGAATTTTTAATCTCATGCAAGCCGTAGCCCATTGCCAACTTAGCAGCCACAAAAGCCAAGGGATAACCCGTGGCTTTCGATGCCAACGCACTGGAACGCGACAAACGGGCATTTACTTCAATCACCCGATAATCTTCCGAATTCGGGTCCAGACAATACTGCACGTTACACTCACCCACAATCCCCACATGACGAATAATTTTGATGGCAATCTCCCGCAATTTATGGTACTCGCTGTTGCTCAACGTCTGGGAAGGAGCAACCACAATACTCTCGCCCGTATGGATTCCCAACGGGTCGAAATTTTCCATATTACATACTGTGATACAGTTGTCATAGCAGTCCCGTACCACCTCATACTCAATCTCTTTCCATCCTTTCAACGACTCTTCCACCAATATCTGGGGCGAATAGGAAAAGGCGCTCCCCGCCAATTTTTTCAACTCCTCCATGTTGGCACAGAATCCCGAACCCAAACCGCCTAAAGTATAAGCAGCCCGGATAATCAAAGGAAATCCGAGTTCTTCGGCTGCTTTTACTGCCTGCTCCATGTTATCGGCGGCGATGCTGCGCGGAGTTTTCACCCCGATTTCGTGTAACTTATCGGAAAATATTTCCCGGTCTTCGGTATCGATAATCGACTGCACGGGTGTTCCCAGTACTTCTACTTCATATTTTTCCAACACACCCTTTTTGTACAATTCCACCCCGCAATTCAATGCCGTCTGTCCGCCGAAAGACAAAAGAATCCCGTCCGGACGTTCTTTCCGGATCACTTCTTCCACAAATTCGGGAGTAACCGGCAGATAATAAATCTTATCGGCCACACCTTCCGAAGTCTGCACAGTTGCAATATTCGGGTTAATCAACACGCTGTATTTCCCCTCTTCCCGGATGGCCTTCAATGCCTGTGAACCGGAATAGTCGAACTCTCCCGCTTCACCGATTTTCAATGCTCCCGAACCTAACAGTAATATTTTGTTTATCTCTTTCATCTCTATTCAATTTTAACCTTTAACTTCTCATTTTTTACTTTTCTCCATGTTCTTCACAAATTCGTCAAAAAGATACTCCGTATCTACCGGACCGCTGGAAGCCTCCGGGTGAAACTGTGCCGAGAAGAAAGGTTTCGATTTATGACGTATCCCTTCGTTTGTCCCATCGTTCACATTGACAAACAAAGGTTCCCAATCTTCGGGTAAAGTATTGTCATCGATAGCAAAACCGTGATTCTGAGAAGTAATATAACAACGGTTTTTACCGGGTTCCATGACAGGCTGATTGTGGCTGCGATGTCCGTATTTCAATTTATAGGTTTCCGCGCCGGCAGCCCTTGCCATCAACTGATTTCCTAAACATATCCCCATGATCGGAATCTGTTTCTCCAACATTTTCCGGATGTTTTGTATGGTCTCTTCACATTGCGCCGGATCGCCCGGACCGTTGGAAAGAAAAATACCGTCACACGCTTCATTGGTAAAATCATAGTTCCAGGGTACACGCTTTACAGTCACATCCCGTTTCAGAAGATGCCGGATGATGTTGTATTTCACCCCACAATCCACCAGCACCACTTTGTATTTACCGTGACCGTATTCTTTTACTTCGGGAGTGGATACCTGTGCCACAATATTTTCCTTGTTCGGGTCGTAAAACTCCACATCCTGATCGGCAAAGACAATCTTTCCAAGCATGGAACCATGCTCCCTCAGTTTTTTTGTCAATGCCCGGGTATCTATACCAAAAAGCCCCGGCACCTTCTGGTCTTTCAACCATTGTCCGAGACTTTTTTCCGAATTCCAGTGACTGTATGCAAACGAATAATCCGAAATGACGAGAGCCGTGCAATGTATCTTATCGGACTCAAAAAATGCCGGCAATCCGTCTTTTTTATCCTCCGAAGGCACCCCGTAGTTACCTATCATCGGATAAGTAGGAACCAATATCTGCCCTTTGTATGACGGATCGGTCAGACTCTCCGGATAGCCCGTCATCGCCGTGTAAAAAACAACTTCCCCCGAAACCGACTGCTCGTATCCGAAAGAAGTACCTTCAAAAATAGTTCCGTCTTGCAGAACCAAACGTGCTTTTTTTAAATTTTGCATACCTATTTATGTGAACTGATTTACCGTATGTCTAAATTGTGCCAAAATTAATAAAATTCTACCGGAATAAAAATAACATCCGTGCAAAAGACTTTATAATTTTGTAGTATGAATACAAGCAATAAACACTGTTTCCATATATTTGAGAAAGCCTCGGAAAACGACTTCCATGAAATCTGGAAAATTATTGATGATGCAAGAAACCGGATGTTATACGAAGGCAAGAAACAGTGGAATAAAAACTATCCGTCGCCATCCGACATCCACAATGATATTATCAATGAGACAGGCTTTGTATTAAAAGACACTTTCGGACAGATAGACTGCTTCGGAGCAGTCATATTCGGTGTTGAACCTGCATACGAAACTATCGAAGGTGCGTGGCTGACAGAAAAAGAGTATGTAGTCGTACATCGGCTCGCCGTTTCACAAAAAACACAAGGTCAGGGAATTGCATCCTATTTCATGCAACAGGTGGAAATGCTTGCCAAAGAAAAAGGTATCGAAAGTTTTAAAGTCGATACGAACTTCGACAATTTCGCCATGATGGCAGTATTGGATAAACTCGGTTTCAGCTACTGCGGAGAAATCAGCTACGAAAAAGGAAAACGCCGGGCGTACGAAAAAAAGCTGAAGAATTGAAATATCAAAAAGGCAGGTTTCTCCCTTACCTTTCGCTTTCCCCTCCCATAGAAAACATCTTTTATTCTCCGGTGTAACACCTCTGTATCTCCTCTACAAAGTGCAAACAAAGCCCAAACAGAGTGCAAACAAAGTGCTTCGGGAAGCACTTTGTAAAGACTTTATATAGACTTTCAATGGTTTTTGCAGAATATTAACAGAGGAGATAAAGCGGTATAACACTGATTTTCTGTATGGGACGGGAATAAGAGAGAGGGGGGGAAAGGTTGAAAGAGGGATGTGTGTCTAATGACAGGCTTGATATGAAAAATAAATCCCGGCATTGCTTCCGGGATTTCGTTTATGATTTCAGATGATTGATTTCCAGTTGTAGGGCATGGAGAAAAGCAGCGGCATGGGCGCCGTCCATCTGGGTGTGGTGAAATTGGAATGAGAGTGTTAAAGTAGTCTTAAAAAAGCATTTTTTATATTTTCCCCATATCATAAAGGGGTTGTTAAATATGCCGCTATACATGCCCACTGCCCCGTTTATATCATACCGGGCAAGAGCGGAGGTACCGATGACCATACTATCAATCAGGTCATGGTTTTCGCAACTATCAGCAACCTGCCGGGTCAGCCGGAGATAATCTTCATTAAATTCCGCCAAATTTCCGGAGAAAGGAACGTCACAAGAACTCACTTCTCCTCTTTTGTTGGCTACAATGGTATTCACGGCTATTGTATCATATTGCATGAGTTTATCTCCCACCGGAAGCATATAAAACTCTTTCACACGACTTGCAGCCTTTCCAATACAAAAGCACATCAGCATATTGAATTTCAATCCTTTCCGTTTACTGAACTTAACAAGGCGCGACACATTAAGGGTCTTAAAGAAAGTCACCATCGGCATGGGCGCTTTCATCCACATTTCAAACGCATAAGCACGGGAGGTCTCATCCGGATTTATCTCTTTCATTTCCTTTAATATATAATTATGACAAAAATTAGCCGGAGCATATTTTTTCAGCTCTACCCCTGCACCACCAAAAGATAACGGATTCAACTCAAAGATTCGCCTTGATGTAATCCGTGATGGTAAAATCGGTCTTATAATCTGTTTTTCCCGGCACGCTTTCCACTGTTTTCAGAATTTTTCCGGCATCAAACATACAAACCGAATAAATAAAATCGTATATCTCTCCCCGGTTGTTGTTCATCGGTGTACCGGAAATTTCATGCGATGCTCCATTAAAACGATGAAAGCGGTGAGGCATATTTTTCTCCGACAGAACATCACTGATTGTCCTGGAACCCCAAAGTCCGAAATTACCGAGTGTTGCTTTTTCAAAAGGTACAATAGCATCGGCGTCTCCATGAAAAAGAAGCAGGGGACACGGGGTATTGTCCCAACACGGCACACCTTCCGAGCAGATTGCCCCCGCCATAGAAATGACTCCCGCATAATTAAATTCAGCCGGTAACCCGAATTTTACACTAAATCCGGATCTATTACAGAGATAATACTCCGTCTGGAGTACCGTAATAGCTCCGGCACTCGACCCGCAGGCAAACATCTGTTTCACGTCAATGTTCCATTCTGCGGCTTTGGAATCGACATAGGCCGTCGCTTTCATGAAATCAACCACAGCCGTATCAATGGCTGCCATTAAATGAGATTTGAATCCTTCGGGCGACATCATCTCCTGTGCAGGTACATTTTTCAACAGCGTACGGTAATCGACAGATACTACAGAGATACCATTTTTCGTCAGATAATCAAACAGAGGAAGAAATGACTCACTGTCCCGTGCCCCGCCTTTGAAGCCGCCGCCAAAAGCAAATATCAGTACGGGTGTAGGACCGAAAGATGCCGCCCTGTAAAAATCCAAACGCAAAGTGTCGGTTCCTGCAATGTCGTATTCTACGGTTTCCCTGTATTCCCCTACAGAAATCAGAGAAGAAAAAACGGCTGCCAGTCCTAAAAAAAGATATTTTATCATGGGTCGGTCAGTGTTAAGGAGATATTTCAGACAAAGTTAGCCATAATTCTCCAATTACGGGTTCTTCACACGATTCTTTACCAATAAATTTGATACTCCGTTTAAGTTACATTATTTTTGTATGGGATAAAATTTACAGCCATGCGAAACAAAACCAAAAGGTTACTTACCATCCGGCAATTGATTGAAACCGAACTTATCTCTTCCCAGGAAGAATTGTTGTTCCGTCTGAAAGAACTCGGAGTGGAGGCTACACAAAGCACCCTTTCAAGAGATTTGAAGTTTATGAAAGTAGCAAAAATCCCTCACAAGGAGAAAGGATATATCTACATCATACCCGAAAACATCAATGAACAGAGGGAAGAAAAAATCTCTTCCGTCATCACGGATGCTATTCTGAGCATCGATTTTTCCGGAAATATGGCTGTTATCAAAACCCTTCCGGGTTATGCCAATGCCGTAACGGTACTTATTGACAGTGAAAATTATTTCGAAGTATTGGGAACGGTTGCCGGAGAAGACACTATATTTATTGTCATGCGTGAAGGCGTCAGCCGTAGCCAGCTCATTGAAGTACTTACTTCCGTCCATCCGGGAATGAGGATGTTGTACAAATAAAGTTGAAAAAGTTGAAATGTTGAAGAGAAGCACCCTTTCAACTTTTCAACATTTTAACCTTTCAACATTTTATAAATCATTTGTGCTCTTATCTCGAAAATAGTTTGTAAACTTGCACCCCGGATTTGAAACTTGTATGATGGAATTCCAGTCTCGGAAATTTCATAAAAGCGCTGAAATTAAGAAATAAGCGTATGAAAGTTGTATATACGAAAGAAGAATTAACCGATTTTATCGGCAGTTATAAAAAAGAGGGAAAAACCATTGGTTTTGTACCTACGATGGGAGCTTTACACGAAGGACATCTGTCACTCGTCACCCAATGCAAGAAAAACAGTGATGTAGCCGTAGTAAGCGTATTCGTCAATCCCACCCAGTTTAATGACCCGGAAGATTTAAAGAGATATCCCCGCACACCTGAAAAAGATTGTGTGCTATTGGAAACAGCAGGATGTGACATTGCTTTCCTGCCTTCTGTGGAAGAAATTTACCCGGAAAAAGATACCCGGAAATTTGATTTCGGTTATCTGGAATCCATCATGGAAGGAGCCAAACGCCCCGGACATTTCAACGGAGTGGGGCAAGTGGTAAGCCGTCTGTTTGACATCGTACAACCCGACAGAGCTTTTTTCGGAATGAAAGATTTCCAGCAGGTAGCCATTATAAAAAATATGGTCCGGCAGTTGAATTATACATTGGAAATCATACCCTGTCCCATTGTCAGGGAAGAAAGCGGATTGGCATTAAGTTCACGTAATGCCCTTTTGGACAAAGAACATAAAGAGAATGCCCCCCATATTTACGCTACTTTGAAAAAAGCCCGTGAACTGGCTTCCCGGATGGGTGTAGACGAATTGAAAAAATGGATTGCTGACGAAATTAACCGGAATCCGTTTCTGGAAACGGAATATGTTGAAATTGTCGATGATACAACACTCAAAGTCATAAATGACTGGAGTGAAAAAGGAACAAAAGTGGCTTGTGTCGCTGTTTATGCAGGTAAAATCCGGCTTATCGACAACATTGTATTTTAATCGGTCTTATCAATTGAAACAGACATGTTTATTGAAGTTGTAAAATCTAAGATTCACAAGGTTACAGTTACGGAAGCCAATCTGCAATATGTAGGCAGTGTAACGATTGACATCGCCTTGATGGAAGCCGCCAATATCATCGAAAACGAAAAAGTTCAGATCGTAAACGTAAACAATGGAGAACGTATCGAAACATACGTTATCAAAGGAGAAAGAAATTCGGGAGTGGTTTGTCTGAATGGTCCGGCAGCCCGGAAATGTGCAATAGGAGATGTGGTTATCATCATTTCCTACGCGTCAATGGATTTTGAAGAAGCCAAAGCACACAAACCCACGTTGGTATTTCCCGACACTTCAACCAATCAACTGATTTAAAAACACGCCGATTATGGACTATCTGGCTTTTATCACAAATAAAATTGTTGAAAACAGAGATGATTTTCGAAATACATTAAGCCAGTGGAAATTTCAAAATGAAAAAATAGTCTTTACAAACGGTTGTTTTGACATTCTTCATCGCGGCCACATAGAATATCTTGCCCAGGCTGCTTCTTTCGGTACAAAATTGGTTATCGGACTCAATACCGATGCATCCGTAAAGAGATTGAAAGGAGAAACACGCCCTGTTAATAATCAGCAAGCCCGTGCTATTTTGCTTTCTTCTTTGATATTCAGCGACAAAATCGTTTTTTTTGACGAAGACACCCCGCTCGAATTGATCCGGTTCGTACAGCCCGACATATTGGTCAAAGGAGCCGATTACAAACCCGAAGAGATTGTCGGGTATGACATCGTAAAAGCCAAAGGGGGAGAAGTCGTAACCATCGACCTGACACAAGGATACTCCACTACCTCTATCCTCAGCAAATTGGGATAAACATTCCTTCCGCTTTATCTTCACGACAGCTATTTTCTTACCTGTTAGAAAAGTGTCACAAAGCTGTAAAAAAGTGTTAGTAAAAAATGAAAGAAATACACATAACTTATTTTGAAAATTTAAAAAAGGACAGTGTTATATTTTTTAATGAAATTCCAAAATTAAAAACCTTTCTTTAATTGTTTTTCTTTCCACATATTCCTAACACTTTTTCCCGGTTAAAAAACGGTTTTTTATTATTCGGTTTTCTTTCTAACAATTGTCAATAACTTTAATAAAAGAATATAGATCAATCATTTATTATTACCATACCTGTTAATAATTTTCCTTTTCAAACTAAAAACGAGATAATCAAAAAAGGAATACTTTTTTTATTCCACAAACTAACATTCCATCATCATTTTCATATTTAAATTAAAAAAAATAGGAATAATATAATTATAATAAGTTTGTTTAAAACCGTCAATGTGTACCTTTGCAAAGATTAAATCCGATGTCAAATTAAACAAAAACGATGAATCCTTTAAAAAAATTAGCCGGTGAAACGGTTATCTATGGATTTACGACCATTTTAGGCCGTTTCGTCAACTGGCTGCTTGTTCCTTTGTATGCCGGAATTTTTGCAGCAAGTGAATACGGTATTGTTATAAATCTGATGTCTTATACAGCCCTTTTGGTGGTATTACTGACTTATGGGACGGAGACCGGATTTTTCAGGTTTGCCACACAGGAGAACCAGAACAATGTTTTTTCCACTTTGATGTCTTCTTTGTCCGTGACTACTCTTCTTTTTTTGTTTCTTACACTCTTTTTTCTGACGGATTTATCTGTTTTTCTGGATGTGCAGGAACACAAAGAGTATTTGATATTATTGATTGTCACGATTGCTATAGATGTTATCAGTTCCATTCCTTTTGCCCTTTTAAGGCTGGAAAGCCGCCCTATACGTTTCGGAATCATCAAGTTACTGAACATCGGAATAAACATCGGATTAAACCTGTTTTTTCTTTTGTGCTGTCCTTTTTTGGAGAAAAAGGGGATGCATGTTCCTTTTTTTGATCCTCAGGGGGGGATTCTCTATATTTTCATATCCTATTTGGTCGCTTCGGTGGTGACGTTCCTGATGCTGTTGCCCTATTTTCTGAAATTTCATTTTTATTTCTCTTTCAAGTTGTTGAAAGAGATTTTGAATTATTCTTTTCCGATACTGATTGTGAGTTTGGCGGGAATGGTCAATTTGCAGGGGGATAAAATTATGATGCCCAAGATTCTGGGGCAGGTTATGAGTCAGGAGGAGGCATTGGCTATGACGGGTATTTACGGGGCTAATTATAAATTGGCTTTGGTGATGTATATTTTTACCCAGGGTTTCCGGTTTGCTTTTGAACCGTTTTTTTTCAACTATTCCAAGAATGAAGATTCCAAAAAAGTATACAGACAGGTGTTTTTGTATTTTACGGGATTCGGCCTGATTATCTTTTTGGGGGTTATGTATTGGATTGATATTATTAAATTTTTTGTACGCCGTCCCCAGTATTATGCAGGGATAATTATTGTGCCGTGGGTGCTTTTGGCCAATCTTTTCCAGGGGATGTATTATTCTCTTTCTTTGTGGTATAAACTGACGGATAAAACGATTTACGGGGCATATATGGCTATTGCAGGCAGTGTGATTACCGTTTCCATGAATTTCATTCTGTTGCCCCGGATAGGGTTTATGGGGTCCGCTTATGCGGTTTTTACCTGTTTTTTGGTTATGTGTGTTCTCTCTTTGATATTGGGACACCGGTTTTACCGGATAGATTATGACATACGTAAGATTATTTTTTATTTTTTATTAGCCGTTGTATTTTATTTTGCAGGCAGATATATTACGTTTGATAATCCTTGGGTAACCTGTCTGGCAAGGACGCCTTTGCTGATGGTGTTTGTTTTGATTTTCCTGAAAAGGGAAATGAAATTCTTGTTTACCGGAAATTTCATACGTAAAGTGTTCAGTAAAAGGTAGTAATGTTTTTTGGCAAAAGGGAGGACCGTTCAGCAAAATTCGAGTAAACTTGATTTTGCATTTAACTTGTACTATCTTTGTAAAAGATTGGGAAAGAGTATTTAATATGGCATAAAAAGAGAAATATGAAAGTCAATATCATCAACAAATCCAAGCATCCGCTTCCGGAGTATAAGACCAAGTTATCGGCAGGTATGGATATCCGTGCGAATTTGAGCGAAACGATAGTTTTACAGCCTTTGGAAAGAAAACTCATTCCTACCGGATTGTTTATCGAACTGCCGGAAGGGTATGAAGCACAGATGCGTCCCCGCAGCGGTTTGGCCCTGAATGAAGGGTTGGGGCTTCTGAACAGTCCCGGAACGATTGATGCGGACTACCGGGGAGAGGTAGGAATTATTGTTGTTAATTTGTCTAATAACGTGGTCAGTATTAAAGACGGTGACCGGATAGCACAGATGGTCATAAATAAGGTGGAACAGGCCGAGTTGGTGGAGGTGAAAGAACTGACCGATACAGAGCGGGGTTCAGGAGGTTTCGGACACACCGGAAAAAAATAAATTTTTACCGTATAAAGGAGTAGATTTGACGGTAAAAAAGGACTTTACAGAGTAACAGGAATGAAAAGGAGTTTTATTTTAGCAGCGGTTCTTTTTTTGGCGGTAAGTGTTTTTGCAGGCGAAAAAAAGAGAGAAGAGGTAAGAAAGGAATTAGATGAAAAGTCTAAGCTGGAATTTGATTACTCTTTTATGGAGGGGGTGAGATGTAAAGTTACCGGTGATTTTCAGGGAGCGATGGGGTGGTATGACAATTGTCTGAAAATTGATCCGGAGAGCCCTGTCGTTAAATACGAGATAGCAGGACTTCTTTTGGGTACGGAAGATTACAACGGGGCTTTGCAGTTAGCGCGTGAAGCTGTTGCCGGAAATCCTGCCAATTTGTGGTATAAATTGCTGTTGGCAAATGTTCTGCAAAAAAAGTCCATGATTGAGGAGGCTTGTAATGTTTATGCCGATATCATCGGAAAGTATCCGGATAAAGAGGAGTTTTATCTGATGGAAGCCAGTCTTTACGCTTCTGTTGAAAAATGGCAGAAAGCAATAGAGGTGTATGACCGGTATGAGAAACAATACGGGGTGACGGAACCTGCTTCCATTGAAAAAATCAAGTTGTACAGTAAATTGGATGACGTTAAGGGAGCTTCCAATGAATTACTGAAATTGATTAATGAATATCCGGAAAGAAACGAATACCTGAGTTTGCTGGCTGAATTGTATTTCAATTACAATCAGGATAAGAAAGGATTGCAGATTTTGAATAAACTGCTGAAAGAGGATCCGCAAAACGGATATGTTCATTTGTATCTGGCAGACTATTACCGCGACAAAAAGCAGTCTGCGGAAGTGGCTAAGCACATGAAAAGCGCACTGCTGAGTGACCAGCTTGAAAATTCATTCAAAGTCCAGTATATACTGAAACTGATATTGGGCCGTGATTCGACAAAAGTTACAGAACCGGAATTGGATTCTTATATGGATATTCTCATGAGTAAATACAGCGAAGATTTATCCATACGGGCGTTGCATTCGGATTTTCTGAGGAAAGACGGAAAATTACAGGAAGCCCGGCAGGAATTGGAATATATTCTGGAAAGAGAGAAGAATAATTACATGATATGGGAGGAGTTGTTGCTGACTTGTAATCAGTTGGAAGATACGAATTGCATGTATGTGCAGAGTGTGGAGGCAATAAAGTATTTTCCCGAACAGCCGCTTCCTTATGCTTTGGCAGGGGTGTCCCTGATGATGCGAAAAGATTTTGCATCGGCTGTTGATTTTCTTAAAAAAGGAATTTTACTGACAGACGACAGAATCCAGTTGAAATCCCAGTTTTATTCCTATCTGGGTGATTGTTATTACAGTCTGGACAGTACGGAACAGGCTTTCCGGATGTTTGACAAAGTATTGGAAATCAATCCTCAGGATGTATTGGTATTGAACAATTATGCCTATTATCTTTCTTTGCTGGACCAGGATTTAGGTAAGGCGGAGGACATGAGTTCCAAAGCGGTTATGCTGGAACCGGACAATGGTACGTATCTGGATACGCATGCGTGGGTGCTTTTCAAACGTAAAGTCTATTCGGAAGCACTTTATTACATGAAGCAGGCGATGGAAAAGACAACGGAACCTTCGGGTGTGCTCTATGAGCATTACGGAGATATTTTGTATATGAACGGAAAGAAAAAAGAGGCTTTGGAAATGTGGAAAAAAGCCAAAGAAATGGGAGATGAAGTAAGTACCGCTTTGGATGAGAAGATAGCAGGTACTTATGTTTTTAATTGAAAAAGGTAAATGACTAAATATTTCTTTTTATTTTTTGTGGTGTTTTGCGTGACGTCGTGTAAAGTGGCTGAAAAAGTTTCGGTGCACCGGGAGGTACCTCATATCACGGAAGCAAAACTGTTGAAAAATATTCATGAAAATGAATTGCAGTTCAACAGTTTATATGCTAAAAAATTAGATGTTTCCATCGACCGGAACGGGAAAACCGATCATGTTAAAGCGGCATTGAAAATAGAAAGGGACAGTTTTATCTGGATGTCTCTGACAGCTCCTTTGGGTATAGAGATTGCCCGGATTTTACTGACTCCGGACAGTATTAAATTTATAGATTCTTATAATAAAAAGTATTTTTTTACTGATTACCGTTTTTTTTATGATAAATTCGATATAAAGATTAATTTTGATTGTTTTCAAAATCTGTTGTCTAATGTCTATTTTGACTTGGAAAACTGCGGAAAAAATGAGACGGACGATACGAAATTTAAGTTTGAAAAAACAGGTAGCGATTATGTATTGTCGAATGTACACCGGAAAGCATTAAACCGGAAAATAAAGAAGTTCTTTAAGAAGAAAAGGAAAAATAAGGATCACACGTTGATTTTGCATAAAGTGCACATAGACCCCACGTTATTCCGGCCTTTGAAGATGTCGCTCGAGGATTTGGAAAGCGATATGGGAATCAGTGTCAAATACGGTAATTTCAAATCTTTCGGAGAGAAAATGTATCCCGAAGACATAGAGTTTAATGTGGTGTCGGACGACTTGAAAATCAAATTGGGACTGAAAGTTCAAAAGCTTGAGTTTGACGTGAAAGTCACTCCGAACTTCAGACTTTCTACCAAATATAAACCTCTTTCGTTTGATAAATAGTTGGACAGGGATTAAACAATGAGACGAAGGTATATCGGCATATTATTTCTGTTGTTCTTTCTGCCGGCTTTGACGGGATTTTGTCAGTCTGTCAGCAGCATAAAGAAAGACAAGGCGAAGATTGAGAAGGAAATAGCTTATCTCAACAAACTGCTGGAAGAGGCAAAAAGCAATAAAAGCGTGTCGGTGGAAAGGTTGAAGATACTCCAGCAAAAGATAGCTCAGAGTAAAGAGCTGATACGCTCTTTGCAGCAGGAGGTGAAATACCTGGAGACCCAGATTGACCGGAATGAAAGCCGCATTTCCCAACTCATGACTGACAGGGAATCCATGTTGAGCATGTATAGTAAGCTGATATACGGGTTGTGGAAAAAGCGAAATAAAACGGATAAACTGATGTTTATTTTTGCTTCTTCCGATTTTAACCAGGCTTATAACCGATATAAGTATTTTGAGCAGATACAGAGCTATTCTAAACGGCAGCTTTCTTTGATAGGGCAAATGAACGATTCTTTGAATGTGAAGAATGCGGAATTGAAAGAGTATATGGTTCTGAAGAATGAAGCATTACGCGATATAGATGTTCAAAACAGGGATTTGGTCAGTCAGCAGGAGAGTGAAAATAAACTGATACTCGAGCTCCAGAAAAAAGAAAAGCAAATTGTAAAGAAATTGCAGGCGGAAGCGAAAAACCGGGAGAGGCTGGAAAGGGAGCTGAATAAATTGATAGCTTCACAGGCGAAAAAATCGGGAGGTACTTCTTCCAAATATAAACTTACACCCGAAGAAAAGCTGCTTTCGGACGATTTTTCAAAGAACCGGGGAAAACTGCCCTGGCCTGTGACACAGGGAATTATTTCCGAAAAGTTCGGTGTAAATCCCCATCCGGTGTATAAGCGGGTGCTGATGTCGAATGACGGAATCAATATCACCACGTCTAAAAATGCGGAAGTCAGAGCGGTGTTTAAAGGGGTGGTTTCGGACATAGCCCTGATGCCGGGGATAAATAATGCGGTGATTATCCGTCATGGAAATTATCTGACCGTTTATACGAATTTAGTGTATGTGAGCGTGAAAAAAGGAGAAAAGGTAACTACAAAACAGACCATAGGAAAAGTGGCCTATGACAATGAAAAAGGGAGTATATTGGGATTTCAGGTATGGAATAACTTAGAGAAACAGAATCCCGAATTGTGGTTGGCGAAATAAAAGGTAATCAAGAGTGTTAATAGCAGGGAATGAAAAACAGATACAATGATTTGAAAAGTAATTTACGAAGCATTTTGTCCCGTTTCAGATTGGAATTGCTTCTGTCGGATCTGCTGAAGGGAACGGCATTTTTAGCAGGGTATGTATTGCTCTATTTTTTTGTGTATTATTGTTTTATAAATTTTTTCCCTGTTACTGTATTTTTCAAAAGCGTCTCTTTCTTCCTGTTTCTTGGCGGAGGGATATTTTTTGTTGTTTTTTTCTTGCTTCGTCCCCTCTATCTTTTTGTGATCTCTTTTCATTTGCAGAATAAAACGATATTGCGGCGGATTCTGCAATACTGTCCGGTGGCAAATGATGTTTTTGTGAGTTTGTATGACCTGGCTTTTCTTCCTGCTTCCGTGTCGGGTGATGAACAGTTGAAAGAAGCGGCTTTTGTTCAGAAATACCAGCTTTTGAATGATAAACGTCTCCGGGTTATTTTTCCTTTCAAGCTATTGCTGGGACATTTGGCTGCATTGGTTCTTTTGAGTGGTATGCTTTTCCTGAATGGCAGGAACCTTGGTGTTCTGTACCGGAATATGGCGGCTTATGATAAAATTGATGACCCGCGTTTGAATGTTGATTTCCGGCTTTTGAATGAATCGTTGCATGCCGAATACGGAAAACCTTTTCAGTTGAAGCTGAAAGTGAGCAGTGACCTTTTTGAGGTAGAAAATGTTTTCGTTTGTTATGGTGGCGGTGAGTTTTTGATGAACCGCCGGGATTCGCTTTTCCTGTACAATTTCGACATGGTGAACAATGACATTCTCTTTTATTTTAAAACGGGAGAAGCCAAGAGTGAGAATTACAGAATAAAAGTGTTGCCTACTCCGGAGATCAACGGCTGTCAGGTAACGGTAATCCCGCCTTCTTATACCGGATTGAAAGCGGAAGTCCTGAAAGATATTGCCGATTTCCGGGTCTTATACGGCTCGGTTTTGCGTTTTCATGTTCATTTTTCCAATGTGGATACCCTCTTTTTGCAAGCGGGCGGCAAATGGTCGCAAATCGCGTTAAAATCGCAGGGTGAAACGGATTTTACCCGTAAAATTACGGCTTCGGGAGAATATACATTGTGGGGTTCGAATTCGGATTTTACCCGTAAGAATCTGATGAATTTCAGTGTTACCTGTGTTCCGGATCTTTATCCCGGCATTCAGGTGTCCGAATTGCAGGACTCTATGAATGTGTCACTGCACTATTTCTACGGAGTAATAACGGACGATTACGGTTTCTCCGATTTGCGGTTTAATTATTCGTTAAACGGACAGACCAATACCGTTATGCCGGTACGGATAAATAAGAGTCTCAATACTCAGGAATTTTATTTTGAATTCAATTTTGCGGAGTTTGCCGGGATGGATAAGGCTAAAATCCGTTACTTTTTTGAGGTATTTGATAACGATGCTGTTTCCGGTCCGAAAAGTACGCGTTCTGATGTCAGAAACTACTTGGTGCCTGATTTGAATTCGATTTTTGAATACAATACCGAAGTGAATGCCAATGTCAATACGGCGATGAATGAAGCCGAAAAACTGGCTAAGGATATTGTTGCGGGAGTAAAGGACCTCCAGAAGAAAATGCTGGATAATTCTGTGGATAATTGGGAAAAACAGCAGCTTTCGAAAGATATTGTCGAAAAGAAGAATAAACTGGATAAACTTCTGACCGAAGTCCGGGAACAGAATCAGAAAAAATCTTCCCTGAATAATAATTTCACGAAGCAGGACAGTGTTCTCCAGATGAAACAGCAGAAGATACAGGATTTGCTGGACAAGATTATGGATGATGAGATGAAAAAGCTCATGGAGGAGTTCAGCAAACTTTCTGAGGAGTTCAGTAAGGAGAAATTCCAGAATATAGATGAAAAGATGAAACTGGGTTTTGACCAGTTGAGCGAAGAATTGGACCGGAACATCGAGTTACTGAAACGTTATCAGGTTGAAGAGCAGCACAACATGCTTTCCCAGCAATTGGAGCAGCTTAAAGAACAGCAAAACCGTTTTGATGACCGTGCCGGAGACACTTCTGCGGATTCTTTGCGTAAAGAAGCGGAGGATATACAGGAAAAGCTGGAAAATATAAAGGATAATTACAATAAATTGCAGGAAGAGAACAAGCAATTGTCCCAGCCTTTTGATCTTAAACCGATGGAGGATAAATTCACTCCTTTGTCCGAAGATCTTCAAAAACAGAAAGAGAATGCTTCTGAAGGGAAAAAAGAGGAGAAACTCTCGGAGGAGATAAAGAAGGAGATGGATCGTTTGTCTGAGGAGGTGAAAAAACAACAGCAGGAGAATTTTATGCAGATGTCCCTTCCTAAAAAAGACATTGAATTGATAATCCAGAATATTTTATTAATTTCGTTTTCCCAGGAAGATTTGCTGCATCAGTTCCGTGAGGTGCCTGCACAGAGTGCCCGGTATAATGAATTGGGACGGTTGCAGGATATGAAAAAACTGGAATATAAAATTGTAAAGGACAGTTTATCGGCCATAGCCAGAACCAACCTGATGCTGGCGTCGATTCTTAACGATAAATTTTATGACATCGAGATCAAATTCGGACTTTTGCCGGATTATATTCAAAATAACAAAAGAAAAGAATTACTTGCCGAACAGCAGTATATTATCAGTTATTTGAATGATATGGCTTTGGTTTTGAGTGAGGCTTTGCAGAAAGATAAATCGGAAGAAGGCGAAGCGGGTGGAAACGGTGAATCCGATAATTCGGGAGGAACCCGGAAAAAAGGGGGAAAAGGCGATAAAAACGAAGGGTATGGGAACCTGAAAAAATTCCAGAACGGTTTGAAGCGTCAGATGGAAGATTTACTTTCTCAGATGAAAAAAGGAGAAAAAGGAAAACCTTTACAGCAAGGAATCAGTAAGATAATACGGGAGAACGAACTTTTCCGGCAAAGTTTGAATGAATTTATGTCCGGTGAAGGAACTTTTTCAGAACAGGAAAAGCGTTTGTTGAATGAAATCAATAAACTGTTGGATGATAACATCCGGGATATAGCCAATTATTCTGTAACCAATCAGTTGATACAGAGAAATAACTTGATTTTTAATAAGCTGCTGATGTCTGAAAAAGCTTCCCGCGAGCGTGAGGAGTATGAAGAGAAGAGGAAATCTGTGACAGCGGACGAGACGAAATTCGAGCGTCCGGAATTGTATTTTAAATCGGATAAAAAACGCAGTTTAATGAAAACGGATTTGCAAAAATCAGGTGTTAAGCTTAGTCCCTATTTTAAGAATTTGTATAACAACTATTATATCAAGCTTGGTGATGAATAAATTGAATTTATCTATATCGTCTGAAGTTGGAAATATTGTCAAAGTGGAAAACTTCATTGAAAGTTTTGGCGATACATTTGGTTTGAAACCCGAATTGTTCGGAAAAATCAGTTTGCCTGTGATTGAGGCGGTAAACAATGCCATCCTTTCCGGAAACAAACTGTCACCGGACAAGAAAGTCTGTCTGGAAGCCTGGAAAGAAAAGGATAAATTTTATGTTTCCGTACAGGATGAAGGAGAAGGGTTTGACTATACAAACATTCCCGATCCGACGTTGCCCGATAATATCGAAAAAGTGGCAGGCAGAGGGTTGTATGTCATGAAAACTTTATCGGACGAATTATTGTTTGAAAACAACGGGGCGAAAGTGACCCTGGTTTTCAATCTCTAATCTTTTTTTATGAAAGAAGTCTTGTTCTACGAAGAAGGTGTGGAACTTCCCGCATTTTTTTCCGGAAAATTGATTGAAAACTGGCTGGAGGTAATTGCTTCTCATTATTCAAGGAAAATAGGGGCTCTGTCCTTTATTTTTTGTCATGACGATTACATTCTGGATGTCAACCGCAAGTACCTGAATCATGACTACTATACGGATGTAATTACCTTTGATTATTGTGATAATCAAATACTTTCCGGAGATGTTTTTATTAGTCTGGACACAGTGCGTTCCAATGCTGTTCAGTTTGGGGTGGATTTTGAATCGGAGTTTCACCGGGTGGTTTGTCATTCCGTACTCCATTTAATCGGTTTTAAAGACAAAACAGATCCCGATAGTGTATTGATGCGTGAAAATGAAAATATTTGCTTAGATCTTCTTAAAAGAGTGTAAAATGACGGGTTTATTGCCTGATTACGATATTATCGTGATAGGGGCCGGACATGCCGGGTGTGAAGCTGCTTGTGCTGCTGCTAACCTGGGGTCACGGACTTTGCTTATCACGCTGGATATGAATAAAATAGCTCAGATGTCCTGTAATCCGGCCATTGGCGGAATAGCTAAAGGTCAAATAGTCAGGGAAATAGATGCATTGGGAGGTATGACGGGGCGGGTTACGGACGAGAGTTCCATACAATTCCGGATGTTGAACCGTTCCAAAGGTCCCGCTATGTGGAGTCCGCGGGCACAGTGTGACCGGATGCGGTTTTCGGAAAATTGGAGGAGAGTGCTTGAGAATACGGATAATTTGGACATGTGGCAGGACGATGCCGTGCGGTTGTTGGTATATGACGGCCAAGTGGCAGGTGTTTTTACCTCTTTGGGTGTTGAATTTAAAGCCCGGAAGATTATCTTGACAAACGGGACTTTTCTTAACGGATTGATGCACGTGGGTAAGGTAAGTTTCCAGGGAGGAAGGATTGCTGAACCGGCTTCGTTTGGTATCTCTGCTCAGTTAGAAGAACTGGGGTTTGAGGTGGGACGCATGAAGACGGGAACTCCGGTGAGGATTGACGGTCGCAGTGTGGATTTCAGTAAACTCACGGAACAGGGAGGAGACGGAGATTTTCATCATTTTTCTTATCTTGATTATACCTCTGTGTTGAAACAGAGAGCCTGTTATATGGCTTATACGAACGAAAAGGTACACGATGTATTGCGTGAAGGCTTTTCAGACAGTCCGCTTTTTAATGGAACGATCCAGAGCATAGGCCCCCGTTATTGTCCGAGTATTGAAACCAAACTGAATACTTTTTCTGAACGCACCAGTCACCATCTGTTTTTAGAACCGGAGGGAGAAAATACGACCGAATTTTATCTGAACGGTTTTTCTTCTTCTTTGCCCTGGGATGTTCAGCTGCGGGGACTTCGTTTGGTGGAGGGTTTTGAGCAGGTACGGATTTTCCGTCCAGGATATGCCATCGAATATGATTATTTTCCTCCGACACAGTTGTATCACACATTGGAGACCAAACGCATTAAAGGGCTTTATTTTGCAGGTCAGATCAACGGTACAACGGGCTATGAAGAAGCAGCAGCCCAAGGGTTGATGGCAGGGATAAATGCCCACCTGTCACTTTGTTCGGATAAAGAGTTTGTTTTACAGCGCGACGAGGCCTATATCGGAGTGTTGATTGATGATTTGGTCACCAAAGGTGTTGATGAGCCTTACCGCATGTTTACTTCGCGGGCAGAATACCGCATTTTATTGCGGCAGGATAATGCAGACAGTCGTCTGACACCGAAGGGTTTTGAATTGGGATTAGTAAAAGAAGACCGACATAATATTTTTATTGATAAAATTAAAAAGCGGGATCTGTTGGTTGATTTTATCCGGAATTACAGTGTAAAACCCGATGAAATTAATGATTGTCTTTCCCGGTTGGAATCGCAGCCTCTGAAACAGGGGATGAAATTGGTAGATGTTTTAACCCGTCCCCAACTTACCATAGATTCATTACTGGATGCGTTGCTTCCTTTGAAGCAATTTATTGAAGAACATGCAATCAGGGAGGAAATTGTAGAGTCTGCTGAAATATTGATAAAATATTCGGGTTATATCGACCGGGAGCGTCAATTGGCAGATAAATTGCAACGATTGGAGAATTTGGTGATAGCAGGAAAATTTAATTACGAGGAGTTACAGAACCTCTCTATAGAAGCCCGGCAAAAACTGTCAAAGATACAACCCCGAACCATTGGACAGGCTTCCCGGATCAGTGGAGTTTCTCCTGCCGACATTAATGTCTTACTGATATTAATGGGACGTTAATTTTGCAGCGAAGAGGGACTGTTTCACGTGGAACGTTCAAAAAGGTGCGAAGAGAGGGGTGTCTGAAGGTGAGATAAAATTTAATTCGGAGAGAAGTGGAGATTATAGAAGGAAATATCATAGATATTCATAGCGATCAGATTTATCCCGGTAAAATTTCTATTTCAAATGGAAAGATTCTGAAAATTGAAAAGAGTAACAGTGTTTATTCGACTTTTATCTCTCCGGGATTGATAGATGCCCATGTCCACATCGAGAGTTCGATGCTGACCCCGTTTCATTTTGCCGATCTGATTGTTTCTAAAGGAACATTAGCCATTGTAAACGATCCCCATGAAATTGCCAATGTGATGGGAGAACGGGGTATTCGTTTTATGATAGAGAATGGACGAGAGGCAAAAGTGAAGTGTTTTTTCGGTATTCCCTCTTGTGTACCTGCTACGCCTTTTGATTCTTCGGGAGAGATTATTTCAGCAGAAGCGACCGAGCGATTGGCAGCAACAGGGGAGTTTGTCTGTTTGTCGGAAATGATGAATGTGCCGGGAGTTTTGAATGGGGATCCGGAAGTGGTGCGTAAATTGGAAATAGCAAAAAAGTATCGCTTAAAAATAGATGGACATGCACCGTTGCTATCTGGGAGTGCGCTAAAAAAATACATTCAGGCAGATATATCGACTGATCATGAATGTTCGAATCTGGATGAAGCATTAGAGAAAATTGCCGGTGGAATGAAAATCCTGATTCGCGAAGGCAGTGCTGCTAAAAATTACAATGCGCTAAAACCGTTGATTGTTTCTCATCCGGATGTACTGATGTTTTGTACGGACGATGCACATCCCGATGAAATCATACGAAATGGACATATCGACCAGTTGGTCCGTCTTGCTCTTCGGGATGGTTTTGATTTATTCACGGTTTTAAAAATCGCTTGCCTGAATCCGGTCAAACACTATCATTTACCTGTCGGAACGCTTCGGGAGGGTGAAAATGCAGATTTTATCAGAATTGAAAATTTGGACTCATTTGAAGTCCTGGAAGCATATAAGGACGGGAGAAAAGTGTATAAAAAGGGGGGAAATAGTATTTTTGATTCACAAGATAGCTCTGATTTTTCGGACATGAATCGATTTTCCCAACAGAAGATAGAATTATCTGTTTTGAAAAAAAGTGTACTTCCGGAACGGAATCTCTGCATAACATTGACAGACGGAGAAATTATTACTTCCAAATCCTTTTTTGATGCAGGACAGGAAAGTGATTTCGAATCGGATGTCAGTCGCGACATATTGAAAATAGTCTATCTTAATCGCTATTCTTCTGAAAAAAGGCCTCAAATATCCTGGATAAAAGGGATAGGATTGAAAGAGGGAGCTTTTGCTACAAGTATCGCCCACGATTCACACAATATTTTGGCTGTAGGATGTTCGGATGTTGCTATTCAGGCAGTCATAAACCGAATTATTGAGAATAAAGGAGGATTAGTCGTTAAAAATTCTTCCGGTATACATACGCTTGATTTGCCGATTGGAGGCATTATGAGTAATAAAAATGCGCTGGAAGTGGCTGAAAAGTATGAATTTTTAATTTCGGAAGTGAGAAAATCAGGATGTCAGTTGCATGCACCCTTTATGACGCTTGCTTTCATGTCTTTGATTGTTATTCCGGAAGTGAAAATAGGAGAAAAAGGCTTGTTTGACTTTAAAACTTTTCGTTTTTTGGAAGAACAATAGTCGACAGAGGATTGATATTCTCTGATTACGGGCGGAGATAGGGTAGATATATGCTAAAAACAACGGAAATATGGCTTTATATGATGATGAATTAAAGGAAAAAGTGCATAAACTTCCAGCCAGTCCCGGTGTATATCAGTATTTTGATGCTACGGGTAAGATTATTTATATCGGTAAGGCTAAAAATCTCAAAAATAGGGTTCTCTCTTACTTAAATAAGGTCAATCAAACGGGGAAAACACAGGTTTTAGTCCGTAAAATCTGTGATTTGAAATACATTGTCGTCGAATCGGAGCAAGATGCCTTGCTTTTGGAGAATAATCTGATAAAAAAATACAAGCCCAAATACAATATTTTACTGAAAGATGATAAGACGTATCCCTGGATTTGTATTGTAAAAGAGCCTTTTCCGCGTGTATTTACAACCCGGCGCATTGTGCGTGACGGGTCGGAATATTTTGGTCCTTATACTTCTGCCAGGTTTGCCAATACCCTGATGGGGCTTATTCGTTCTCTTTATAAATTGAGAACATGTCGTTTGCCACTGAATACCAGGAGTATTGCCGATGGAAAATTCAAAGTATGCCTGGAGTACCACATCGGTAACTGTCAGGCTCCCTGTGTCGGTAGGATGCCGGAGGAAGAATATAATGACTTTATTTCACAGATACGAAACATCCTGAAAGGCAATATTTCCTCTGTGATTGTCCATTTGCAGCAAAAAATGGAGGAGTTTGCAAGCGGATTGCAGTTTGAAAAGGCACACGAAGTCAAAACAGCTATTGAAGAATTGCGGACATATCAGTCGAAATCGACGATTGTGAACCCCGGATTAAGCGATATTGATGTGTTTTCTTACATAGAGGACGAGCGATATGCTTATGTAAACTATTTACGCATTATACATGGTGCTGTGAATCAGGTTCATACGATTGAGATTGAAAAAAAGGTGGAGGAAGAAAAGGAGGAAATCCTGGCTTTTGCCATTTACGAAATCCGACAGATGATGAAGAGTGCCTCTAAAGAGGTGATTGTTCCGTTTTATCCTGATGTTAAATTAATTGATATTCAATATATTATACCAAAAATCGGTGATAAAAAACAATTGTTGGAGCTTTCGGAAAGAAATGCGGCCTACTTTAAACTTGATAAAGATCGGCAAAGAACCTTGAAAAAAGAGGATTCTAAGTTTTCTATTCTGAAAACGATAAAAACGGAATTGAAATTGCCCTCGTTGCCCCACCGGATGGAGTGTTTTGACAATTCAAATACGCAGGGGACGAATCCAGTGGCGTCATGTGTAGTATTTTTGGACGGGAAACCGGCTAAAAGGGAGTATCGAAAGTTTCACGTGAAAACAGTAGAAGGTCCGGATGATTTTGCCTCTATGGAAGAAATTATTTTGCGGCGTTACAGACGGGTATTGGAGGAAGGGCGGGAGCTGCCCGACCTGATTGTGATAGATGGTGGAAAAGGGCAGTTGCATTCGGCTGTGAATAGTTTGAAAAAGCTGGATTTATACGGGAAAATACCGATTATCGGATTGGCGAAGCGTATGGAAGAGATTTATTACCCCGGAGATAAAGATCCTTATCTCTTGGCTAAAAATTCAGTTTCTCTGAAAACATTGATGCATATCCGGGATGAAGCGCATCGTTTCGGTATCACTTTTCACCGTCAGTTGCGGGAAAAACCGCTTACCAAAAGCGTGTTGAATGATATTAAAGGCATTGGAAAGAAAACGGAGGAGCAGCTTATCCGGCATTTTAAATCGGTTGAAAATATCCGTAAAGCCAGCCTGGCGGAATTGGCGGCGGCAATAGGGGTGTCCAAAGCGAAAATCGTTTGTGAATTTTTTAACGGAGAGTCTTAAAAAAAGCGGTTCAATGCCGTTGGTAGGGCAAGAACCGCTGAGGATTCTTCCTGCAAGTTCTCTATCAAGTAACTTGCAGGAAGATTATTTCTGATTATCATAGCTGAAAAATAGCACTTTTTAGTTGATTTTATTTTATATACTTGATAATCAATGTATTTGTGCTTTTATCCTGCCATGTGTCCAGGATTTCCCGGAAGTGTTTATATTCTTTGGGCGTAATTACGACCGCAGGAAGGGCGATTTCCCGGTGAACATGTATTCTATCGTCTTGTTGGGTGATTTTGACGGAAACAGCTCCGTAGCGGTGTTTTTTACGGATTTCCCGGCATTTGTTTTTTAATGTAAGGCCGGGGGCCAATCGAATAGTGTAGTCATAACTTTCCCGGATGGGATAAGGTATTTCCAGTTTTTCTTTCCGATTAGCGGTTAAGGGATGGATTTTCCAGGAATGAACGCCTGTTGCGACTTCCGGCAGGGAATAAAGCAGATAATCCTGATTTATGACCGGTGTAAATCGACTTTCGACGCTTAAATTGTTTTCAAAAGGGGTGACTTTGTTGTAGCGGATATTTATGGAATCGCCGGGAATAGCGATGGCTTCTTTTATTTTTTCCTGGTAAAGTTTGTTGGGTCTGATGGGTACTAATCCGCCTGCCAAAGAGATATTTCCGCTCAGTTTGCCTTCCGTAGGGCTGATGTTTAAATTCAGCCGGCAGTTGATATTGCCTGAGGAAGGAAGAACAGTTAAAGGTTTGATTTCGGAAGCCGACAGGAGGTAAATCTGATCCCGTTTGCCCCGGAGTTCCGGAGAGAGGATGTCATGGCCGTCGGCAGTGAAAAACAAGGGGATGCCTTCGGATAAGGTATATACTAAAAGTTGTTGAATGGGTTGCAGGCCTCCGATGGTTTCTTCTCTCTCTGATCCGGGATAGACAACGGCTACTGATGCGGGGATTCCGACGGATTGAAGCATGGTGATAAAAAGATTGATTTTTTCAGCCTGTGTGCCGTAAGCCTGGTTAAAAACTTCTTCGGGTGTGCGTATTTTCCGGTTGAGGTATTCTGAGGGAATATCCAATGTGGAAATCTGCCGGGCGATATAATCTTTGATGGTAAATGTCCTGTCTAAATTGTTTTCACAGTTTTGGGTTAATTCTTTGGTAAAACGGGTAATTTCTTCATGCTTGCCAAAATGGAGGTTAGCCCGGAGTGCTTCCAGTGAAGATTTCCTTGAAGTATAGGTACTTGCTATAAAATGAGGAATATCCGTTTTATTTTTTATCCGGAAGGATTCATGTGTGCGTGGCTGTAAGTTCCTGAATGTCCAGGCATAGCGTTTCCCGTGTGTGGTTTCTGTGATTTCCGGCTTTCCTTTTAAGTTGAGTAGTTTGTATTGAAATTCTTGATTGTGAGGGACATTTATAATTATCCGATACTCCTGGACAGGGGTTTCTTCCTGGAGAATTTCATCTATATCCAAATGTCTGATTCCCTCTGACAAGAGTGTGTAATTCAAATGGATACATGCCCCTGGCTCTAATCCGGTGTGAGTAACGACCATTTCTTTCAGGTGGTTGTATGCCGGAGCATTTGCGGCAAACGAAGGAAGGACTTCATTCAGAGCGTTCTGCGGAATGTGTAGCGTGTCGCCATTAGCCAGGCGGGTGAATGCAGAATTGATTTTTAATTTTTGAAAATCAGGATTATACACGATGAATGTTTCTCCGTACAGATTATTTAATGCCATAAGAGAGTTGATTTCCAATTCTTTGTAATAATTTACCGTTAGCTTATTGTCGGGAGAAAGGGTAAATTCTTTTCTGATTTTTCTGAAATGGGCTTCTGTTGTGGCAGAAACAGTTTCGGTAAATAGGATTAAACCGATGAAAATGAATCCAGTATATAGAAATAGTTTATTCATTTTGATTTGTTTTTAAGAATTAATCGTGTTCCAGTATAAGGGCTTGTTCGCCGTAGGATTTGTGAGTGTTGACAGCTTCCCGGAAAGAGTTCCAGTCGTCTGCATCATACACTCGTTTTTTCAGGACGAGCTTGTGGCTGAGATGCAGGGAATTTCCCTTTTGGCTTAATTGGCCGTAAAAATCGGCGGCCTTGCCTTCAATACGCTCTTCGCGTCCGGCTTGTTTCATTTTGTAGCCTTGAGGCAGTTGGACTGTTTCGTCGAGTACGATCAGTCGGGAGCAGGCGTCTTTGAAACCGTATTGCCGTTTGGCCAGGGAAGTGTTGATGCGGAGATAAGAGCGAACCCGATTGAATAAATTGTTGAGCGCCATCGGTTTGAATACTAATACGTTTTCACCGCTCAGGGCGTAATCCGGAATGACGAATTTCATTTTAATGTGCAGGGGAGCAAGCAGGTAATTTCTTGGATTTTTTCCGTAGTCCACGTCAAGCATCCTGGCTTGGGGAGATACGTTCAGCAGTTCTTTTTCCATAGCATGGGTCCAGTCCCGTTCGTAACCGTCCGTAAAGATTCGCCGGATATTTCCGTCTGATTGTCCTTCGGCTTCGAGGGTTAGTTCACCTTTGAGTGTTCCTTTTTCATCCAAAGAGGATGAGATACGGAGTTTTACATAGTGATTTTCGGGTGGAGAGAGGGGGGTAATCAATAAATCGGATCCTTCCGGTAAACCGGGCAGGTAATTTTGTTGTTGTTCCGCACTTGACCAAAGTTCGCGGATGAAGGGCACCCAGGTGGGGTCGAGCGGCATATAAGTCCCGTCAGATAGTTTTACTACGGCTACACTGTGGTTAAAATGGTCGGCAGGGATGGCTTCCACTCTGGAGCCGGCCATTGTCATTGCCGGGAAAGCTTCAAAACCAGCCATCCGGAGCATGGAAATCAACAGGGCTGCTTTGTCTTTGCATACTCCGCAGCGGTCGGTAAAGTTCATGTGGGTGTTATGCAGCGTATAACCTTCTCCTTTGCCCATCGAAATTCCTGAATAGCGCATATTGTCGGCAACCCAGTGGGTCAATACCGCTATTTTTTCCATTTCATCATCGACATTTTTCAGAAGTTCATTCACTTTTGCCTGTGCTTCCGGTGTGGGAGAAAAGCTGCCGTAGTCTTCGTTTACTTTATGAAACCAGCGAGACTTGGCTTTCCAGTCGGGGGTGGTGGACATCATGAGTTTGGGGGCTACGTCATATAAATCAACCATATTCGGCTCTTTTTCAAAAGGCAGCATGTGGTTGACCGTAAAAGTGTAGAGCCGGTGATTTTCTGTGGTGCGGGTGGATGTGAGACATTCCCCCTGGTAGAATTGATATTGCAGTTCTTTGGTTTTGGGCAAAGCGAGCTGGTAGACTTTTTTGACTACCGGGCGGGAGTCCCAGAAAGGAATGATGTCATAAAACTGGCCTTTCATGGGGGGAACGAAGCGTTCGTCTTCTTCCTGGGTTGCCAGTAGGGCGTAAGTAAATCCTTTTTTTGTGATTTCATAATCAATGGTATCGCCGGGTTGCAGGCGTCCCGGTTCAATCATAATCTGCCGGGCACCCCAATATATAGCTCTGGCAGGTGCGGCATAATCGCACGCTGTTTTGGGGCTGATGATGCGGGTTTTTCCGTTGGCTTGCCGGATTTTTACCGATTTGAATTCGGCAAAAGCAGTGAGTGGGTCATAATCGTAGGTGATGGTTCGGTAGCTGAGGGCTGCTGACGGTTTCTGTACTTTGATAATCCGGTGGATGTGGAATGTTCCCGCTCCGGTTTCACTGACTTGTACGTGTGTGCTGTCCAGAAGATGGACGGCATCGTATTGCATGATTTTTTCGGAGAAGACCGGAGCATCCTGGTTTTCTCCCCGGCTCTCTCTTGCAAGAAGGGAAAAGCCGGCAAGTGTCAAAAGGGAAAATAATTCTGTTTTTTTCATTATAATATGGATTTCATTGCTTACGAAATTGATAAATCGGCGGAAGAAATGCAATAGTTTGCAGAAAATTATAAATAAAAAACCGGAAGTGGGGGAGAATCCTCCGCTTCCGGTTAAAATTTTGCCGTTGTCGGGCGATTATTTCAGCAGTCGGGCAAATTCGTCTTTGTTGGCCAGGATTCCGACTGCTTTTTCCACTTCTTTGTCGTGCAGGACTTTGTATGCCATGACTCCTTCGGCATAGTAGTAACGCTGCATGAATTGTTCTGCTAAAAAGGAGGCAATTTGCTCTCTGAACAGGTCCATATCCCGATCGATGGAGTGGGCAAAGTCTTTTTTCAGTTGTTCAAGCCGGGGTTTGACTTGTTCGTAATATTTTTCATCTTTGGCTGTCTTCTCCAGATTTGTCAGGAGGCGCTGGGATTCTGTTTCATAAGTGAATTTTTTCTCTTTCAGCCAGTTCTTGAATTGGTTGTAGATGTCGTCTGTAATTTTAAAATCCTTGATTTCAGCGGTTTGCGGATTCTTTAAGGCGTATGAATTGACGAAATCAAAGCATAAGTCACGCAGAATCAGTTCCTGGGTGATGCGGGAGAGCTCTTCCGTTTCGATTTTGATGTCGGGAGTAATTCCTCCTCCATCATACACTTTCCGTCCGGCTTCCGTTGTGTACTCTGTAATCAGGGAGTCCGGTACTTTTCCCACACTGCCGTCCGGATTCCGGTGGGAATAGTCCAGTGCCTGGATACAACGTCCGCTGGGGATATAATATTTTGCCGTAGTGACCTTCATTTTGGTGTTATAGGGCAAATCACGGATGGTTTGCACCAATCCTTTGCCAAACGAGCGTTCGCCGATTAAAACGGCTCTATCGTAATCCTGGAGCGTTCCCGCTACGATTTCTGATGCGGAAGCGGAACCCCGGTCAATCAGCACGACCAAAGGTATCTCCGGCAGAATCGGGTTTCTGGAGGTTTTGTATTCCTTGTCCCATTGTTTTACTTTTCCCCGGGTATCTACCACTTTTTTATCTTTGGGGAGGAAGAAGTTGCAGATTTCGACCGCTTGTTCGAGCAGACCGCCGGTGTTGCCCCGCAAATCGAGTATAAGGGAGGTGGCGCCCTGGTTTTTCAATTCCAGGGCAGCTTTGCGGACTTCGGCAGCCGATTTGTCCGTGAAACTGTTTAAATAGATGTAACCGGTATGGTTTTGTGCCATGCCGTAGTAGGGTACGCTTGGTAGCTGTATTTTTTCGCGAATGGCTTTTTTGTCGATGCTTTTTTCTTCTCCTTCCCGTTGTACGCGAACGGTAATTTCTTTGCCCGGCTGGCCTTTCAGCATTTCACTGACGTCGTCCGTACTTTTGCCTTTTATAGAGTTGCCGTCAATGGAAAGTATGATATCGCCCGGTAGCAGGCCTGCTTTGTCGGCAGGAAAGCCTTTGTAGGGTTCACGGATAATCACGTGGTCGCCTTTTTTGCTGATGACGGCCCCGATTCCGGCATATTCTCCCGTCGTCATGAGTTTGACATCTTCCATATTGGCTTCGGGATAAAAAACGGTGTAAGGGTCAAGCGATTTGAGCATGGCATTGACGCTTGTTGTCACCAGGTCTCCGGGATCGACTTCGTCTACATAAAACAGGTTGGCTTCCCGGAAGAGGGAGGCATAAATGTTCAATTGTTTGCTGATTTCGAAGTTCCGGTCATCGCTTTTCAGGGAAAGGGCTCCCAGAGCTAAAATGAGGATGCCGGCAGTTAAGAATAAAAAATTTCTTGTTTTCATTATTGTATTGCGTGTTACAAAGTTACAGACAAAACAGGGGCGGCCCTGTTAGTTAATTTAGCGAAAGTACGTTTTTTCGGTGAAAGTTAAAAATGATAGTCCGGATAATGATTCCGATTTAGAATTTTATATTTTTCTTTTTCTCTTTTTAAAAGAGGCTAAGGGACTGGATCGTAGCCGTTTCCTCCCCAGGGATGGCAGGACAGTATCCTTTTCAGGGCGAGCCATGAGCCTTTGAACGGGCCGTATTTCCGGAGGGCTTGCAGCGCATATTCGGAGCAGGTGGGTGTGTAGCGGCAACAGGAGGGTTTAAGCGGAGAAATGCAGTACTGATAAAACTTTATGGGTAGCATAAGAATGGCTGTAAGACCGCATTTCAGCCAGGAAACCAAGGATGTCCTTTTGTTGCAGTTCTGTGATTCAGTCATGGAGCGGGAGATTGTTGAAATGCTGTGCCATTTTAGTCAATGCTGTTTGCAGGGCTTTTTCGACTTTGGAGAAGGGGACTATCCGGTTATCAAGGTAGATAAACAGGATGTCAATTGTCTGTTCAGGGGATACCGCATTGTAAAGTATACTTTTGTTGCAGCGGAAAGCTTCGCGTGTGAGGCGTTTCAGACGGTTCCGGTGAACGGCACGTTTGAATTTCTTTTTACTGACACTGATGGCTATCCGGGCAGGATAATCACCTTTGCGTGAGGATTCTTTAGCCACCATCCGGAAAGGATATTGAACAAAACTGAAACTTGAAGTGAGCAATTCTTCAAACAGATTTTTGTTTGTGAGCCGTTCGGATTTGTGCAGGGTATTCATTAAAGGGGTGAAAAAGTGAAAGAGTGGAAATGTTGAAAGGGATGAAGAGTAATGCTCTTTTCCACTCTTTCACTTTTTCAACATTTCCACTCTCTTATATTTTGATTTTGTTCTCTTTGTTGTATTTTTTGATAAACTCTTCTATGGCCATCGTCATGGAAGGACATTTGGCTGTCGGAGCCTGGATGTCGAGCCGGAGTCCGGCTTCTTCAACGGCTTCGGCTGTCGTTCCGCCGAAAGCTGCGATAATGGTGGTATCCTGAACGAATCCGGGAAAATTCTGAAACAGGGATTTTATGCCCGACGGGGTATAAAAAGCCAGGATGTCATACTCTTTCAGGTTTTTGATGTCGCTCAGGTCGCTGGAGACCGTTTTGTATAAAATGGCTTTCGTGTATTTCAAGTGTAGCTGGTCCAGCAGTCCCGGAATATTTTCCTTGTGAATATCAGACAGGGGTACGAGGAAATTTTCCGTTTTGTGTTTCAGCAGGATTTTGGTCATATCGTCCACTTTTTTATCGCCATAGAAGATTTTTCTTTTGCGGTAAACGATATATTTTTGGAGATAAAATGCTGTGGCTTCCGAAATGCAGAAGTATTTCATTGTATCCGGAACCGTCACCCGCATTTCACCACAGATTCTAAAAAAGTGGTCGATTGCAGTCCGACTTGTGAAAATAATGGCTGAGTGATCCAGAATATTAATGCGTTCCTGACGGAATTCCTTTGCCGTAACTCCCTCGACCTTGATGAAAGGCCGGAATTCTAATTTCAGATTGTATTTTTCAGCTAAATCAAAATAGGGAGATTTTTCGGTGGTCGGTTTGGGTTGCGATACGAGTACCTTTCTTATTTTCAAAGCTGCAAGTTTTAATATTACTACTCTTTCTCGTTACACCAAGAGTCTGTATAACACAAGCCAAGGTATAACTTCGAGGGCACAAAGGTACAAAATCATATAGAATATCGGAACTTTATAAGCGAATAATATTCCCACCCACCGCGCGAATTTAACAAGATAAAACAAAATTAAACATATCACGGTGATTCTTATCATCAGTGGTATGGCAAACTCTTTGACAAAGAAAGTGGCTAATACAAAGGGAGATACTATTAGTCCGCCCATGATATGATAGGCCCAGAGGTTGATGATACTTTCTTCTCCGGCGGCCCGTGTGTTAAATGTCCAGCTGCATAACCGTAGGATGCATATCAGAAGAAGGTGCCAACCGGTGAGGTAGCCTAATGTGTAGAGAATCTGATGAGGGTCGAAATCCTGGCGGGTCAGATACGTGAAAGCGATGGATAAGATTGAAAAAGAGAGAAAGAGCGAGAGGAAATAATATACCAGATTCTGAGTAATACCTTCATTAAGAACGATTTCATATTTTTTCTTTTTTGCGACGACGTTCATCAAAAGGGAAAACAGATTTTTTCCTCTGAGCCGGATAACGGCAAAGATAATCAGAAAGATAATGGTATAAATCAGACTTCCTGCCAGATTTTCGGGTTTGTGCAGGAGAATCCGCGGGGCAAAATCTCTTAGCGGTACGATAATAAGCGTATCTTCCGGTGGTATCAGCCCGGAAGTGGCGGCAGTGTCTCCGGAAGAGGTGTTATAAAGAGAATATGTTATACTTGTATTTTGCATTAAACCGGTACACGACATTGATACTTATTTCGTGGGAACCTTCCGTCGTTTTTATCAGGTTTCCCATAGACATGTCATACGTATAAGCAATGCGGTATTGTAGCCTTTTATTGTCGGAATTCAGTTTCAGCCCGAGTTTGAAAATCATGGCTTTGTAGTTCTGGTCCGAATTGTTCAGCAGTTGCGAGCTGTACCACACTCCTCCGAAAATCGGATCAGTAACCAGGTCTGCCCCAACCAGCACATTGTTGAAAGAAGAGGAAGAGAGCAGTTTGTCTCCGATGTTTTCGAAAAGAAGCCCCGGACATACATACATCCAGCTTTTCTTGTCCAGACTATACTTGTTGGTGCGGACAAAACCGTTCCATTGCAGGCTGAATTTCATCGGTATCCTGGGTTTATCTTCCAGGAAGTTGTTTTTGGGGCGTGTGAAATGATTCAAAGAGAAACCGACATAGTTCTGCATAAATTCGGTGTAATTTCGTTCCCAGGGAATAAAAGCCATGGCGCCGAAACTGAAATCCCAGAAGTTTTGTTTTTGTTTGATGCCAACCAAGTCGGGTTGTTGGTAGATGTTCCCGTAAATGGGGTCCAATTGCCCGGAAAAGATGTATTTGTTGAAATTCAGCTTTTCGTTGTTGTAGCTTCCCCTCACACCCAATTGGAAATACGATCCTTTTTCTTTGCTAAAATAGCCTCTCCACGAATAGGAAAGTCCGACGGTCGTCGATTTGATGAATCCCCCGCCTTCGTCGCTGTTTACGAAATAGAGGCCGACACCGTAATTGTTGTAGGTCTTCAGGTCACTGGAAAAAAAGATGGTAGAAAAATTCCCGTCAAATTTAGGCCATAGTTTTCTGTAAGTCAGTACCGAGTTTAACTCTCCCTCATTAATCCCTGCAAAGGCCGGATTATAGTATGTACGGTTTTCCCAAAACTGGGAAAAATTATAATCCTGTGCCACCATTGTCCGGAGACAGAATATCATGCCGCAACCAATCAAAATCCCTTTTCTAAAAATCGAAGACATTCTTATCCACATTAAATCCGATGCAATAATAAAAAAAAATGAGGAATTATTAACAAGTTTTTGACAAAAGTCTATATTTTTACAAGATTTTAAATTTGAATAAGTGTGCTTAGTTAAATTTATAGTGAAGATATGAAAAAGTTTGTACGGGTATCGGTGATCGGAGTATTGTTTTTGTTGGCAGCGGGAAAGATGTATGCGCAAAGTAGTGTGACAATAAACCCGATGGACGGGTCTTTTCAGGATTCCACTACATTTGTGAATCTGAACTATATAACCTCTTCATCTTCGAATGAGTATCCGATTACATTGAAATTTGTGGGGATAAGCGGCAGCTATAATGAAGTACAGGTAAATTGGGGGGATGGGAACGAGAGTCCCAGGAAAACGGTAGAAGCTGCGACCTCGACTCCGGTTTCTTATACATATAAGGAAGAAGGTTGTTTCCCCGTACAGATGTATTTTTTCCCGGGTTCGGCCGGGAAAGATGCTGACACGCTTTATGCCTGGGCGTTGAATACGGATTTGTCCCTTTCGTATGAATTGAAACCCGTTGGGAATGATAAGTCACACGGCTGTCTGTCTTATGGGGCTGACACCTTGTTACTTCGTTTTGTGTCACATACGAATCCTCCTTTGACCCAATATTCTATCAACATTGATTGCAGTACACCCATGATTCACTCTGAAGGAGATGTCGGAGGAACGCTTCCTGTGGTCTCTCCGGCTGAGATTGATTTGGAAAATAATTGGGTACACGCCTGTTGGGCGAACAAAGAACCTGGAAAACGGGATTCGATTTGGTTGATTTTTACTGAAGCGACTGGTGTGGAAGGGGCTGAAATTAAGGTGAATATGACTTGCTATTATACGGATGATAAGGGGAAACCGGATTATTTAGAGAAAAAATGCCATCAAACGGAATCCGTCTATCTTTTTGACAAACCTGATTTACGGCAGATTTTCAGGAGAGATCAGCTCTCCCCGTTCCCCGATACGTTGCATGCGCTTCCTGTGGATGAGCAAAATTTCAATGTCTGTGCTCCTGGCGGCCCGAATGAATTCGGATTTTATGGGGATTGGTTTTCCAAGTATCAGACCTTTGTTTTGTCCAAGCCCTCGCCCAAACCGGAGGACAGGAGTATTTTTAAAGTGCAGTGTTACTATACGGACGACTCTGTATGGTCAGATAATGTAACTCCTTCCGGGGTCAAATGGGAGGATGTGTCTGGAAATTCGGAATATTTTAATGACACGACTCTGACATTCAATCGGGCCGGTTTTTATATGGTTCGGTGGGAAATTCACAATCAGTGTGACGAAGCACATCCCGACACGCTATGGACCTCTTTGGTTCGCAAAGACAATTCGGAGGAATATTATACCGATAAATTCCGCTACATCCAGGTCTATGAAAACCAGGAAGCCAGCCTGGATTTCATGGGAGACAGCGTGTTCTGTCTGAACGAAAAGGATTCCGTGATATTGGTTGACCGCAACCGGAGAAAATTTTATGATGTACCGCCCGATTATTCGTTAAAGATTGTAGATATGGATACCCGGGTGGTGATAGAAGAACGGAGTGTGGAGCTGGCAGAGACGAATATTTACAGGGATGGAAATATCTTGAATACCGGAGCGGATGCCGGTAATTTCTCCAAGGTTGAGCGTAAGGGATGCGACTCCACCACCATCACGTTGCATTTTAAGGAGCCGGGAAACTATGAGGTGACATGGGAGCGGAAAGGAAAACATTGCGAGGAGGGACGGACAAAAGTGTTTGAGTTCCATGTCGGTGACAAACCGGTAATCCGGGATACGATTTCCACGTATTGTTTTAAGGACGGAATGACGTTAATCGATGGTGAATTATTCCATTGCGGACCGTATAGCTTTAAAGTGCCCGATTTGAGTAATGCTTTTGAGGCTCACAACCGCGAGATTGATTCTGTGCGTTATCAGTTTGTCAAAGGGTCAAGGGATTCTGTATTGACCTATAAAGGGGACGTCCCGGAAAAATCATTCTTGTTTGACAGCACGGAAACCAATTACATCCTGGTGAATCTATACAATGGTTGTGGGGTCAGCAATACGGATTCCGTTGGTTTTTATACGCCTGCCAAGCCGGATGGTTTGTCGATATGGAGGGATTCTGTCGAGGTTGCAGGAACGGATACGCTTTGTCTAAATGCAGAATATAAATATTATCTGCATGGAGTGTTGCCTAAAAATTATGAAGATTCCGTATTTTTTAACGGAAGTGTAGACATTAACGGGGCATCTATCGTGGGAGGTTCGATAGGTTACTCGAAATTAAGAAAGCGAAATGAGAATTACGGATTAGTCAAGTATACGGCTAAAGGGGAGTATACGGAAAAGTATAAGATTATTAATAAAGATTTTCCGGATTGTTCTTCCAGTTTTCAGGAAAAGGTCGTAGTAGTGGATGCTCCGGATACCATTGTTTTTCCGAAGAACGAAAATATATTGTATTGTGGATCCATGGACACATTGGATACGCGAGTGTTGTTTGATATGGAAAATCCTGAATTCAAACGGGCAACGTGGGAATGGAAAGGAGGCGTGGCGAAAGATGGAAAATTGCCGAAACTGTTGTTCCGGGAAGGACAAAAAGATACCTTATATGCCAATATCATGCAGTCTGTAAGTTGTCATGACTTTCGAATGCTTACGTTTGAACCTCAACCCGTACCGAGGGCAAGTTTGAATACTATCGAAAAGTTTTGTGTGCCCGATACTTTAAAGGGAAAGGATTTTCATGATTTTGTGAAAAAAGGGAATCTGGATTCTGTGAGTACTATCAGATGGGAGGTATATAAAAATGCCTATCATAAAGAAAATAAAGACAGTTTGGTATACGGGCCTAAGACAAAACCTGCGGGTGAAATCATATTGACAGAACAATCCGCGGATTCAATAGGGTTGATTTATTTTATGCAAAATAATTTTGTTCCGATGTATTCGAAATTTTCGGACAATGGTTGCTGGGGATTGGATACGTTACCGGTAAAGGTGTATAAACCCCGTTTGAAAATTCTGAAAAAGGATACGCTGACCGACGGAGACAATGGTGTATATGATTTTGCAGAGATTCATACCCACTATGTGGATACAAAAGATTTGAGTAAAGACCCCTTAAAATGGACTGTGGGCTGGAATGATAGCGATGGACACTTTGACGGCAATACACCGCCGAAGTATACTTTGGGAGAAAAGGATAAAAAATTAGATTCCCTGCAGTTTGTTTTGACCGGAAGTACGAATTGCGGAGTTCCGATAAGCGACACGCTAATTGTTTATTTCCCTCGCATTTTCATAAATGCCCACGAGGACACAATTTGTTCCACTACTACCGATTATGCGTTGTGGGGACCGGGAAAAACAACCGGATTGTTTGTTGATACAGAGAAGTTGGAGTGGGAAATTCTTAAAGATGCTTCCGGCGGAACGTTATCTCCACTAAAGGGTACTGAGGCTAAATATACACCGGGCTCCTCTCCGATAGACAGAAAAGATACAGTAAAAATCAAAGTCACGGGAATTTCCACCGTGGCTGGAGGGGGAAAATCCGATACCGTTTTGTTATGGATAAATCCCGCTCCTTCTTATACGAAATTAGTGGCAGGCGATACGTTGATAACCATCAATCAGGAAATCAATATTGGTAAGATCAAGGCTCTGAAATATCAAAATGTCAGTGGAGTAAAAGTAAAAAAAGTTGACGGATGGGCAATGATTGACGGAGATAGCCTGATCAAATCGACCATCGATCCTGCTACAGCCACTGAAAACAATAAGTTTACAGCAGATATTATCTTGAAAGCCTTACCGGGATGTGAAGATATGGAAATCGCAGGTTTGCCGATGATGGATTTGGTTTATCCGAAGGCTGCCCCGAAATACAATCCGTTAGAAATATGTGCAAAAGATAAGTATGGTCTGGATTCGTTATTCACTTTCGAGAAAGATAAAAAAGACCGTTTTACAAAGCTGGCCTGGAATAAAGAAGGCGGTGGTTCATGGGAAATCATCGGAAAAGACACGGTTGCTTATATTGCAGGAGAAAAAGGTGATTTTAATGCAGACAAAATCAAACTGACACTAAAAAAGCAATATATTGCTTACGACAGTACGGCAATACAAGCGCATGGTCAGACAACCCGCGCCCTACCGGTAAGAGTATATGAAGCACCGTTTATCGGATTCAGGAACAACAACAACAGGGATACGTTGTGTAAGGAGGAGAATACGATTGAAATAACAAGAGGAGTAGCTCAGCCGGGAGCAACAGAATGGGTCTTGGTCCAGCAGGCATATTATGTCGATTCTTTGCGTTTCAACGGACAAAAACTCCCGGATAATAATGAATACACATTCAGAGGAAAGAAGGGGGAGAAAGATACGGTATTCATTACGGTAAACCAGGGAAGATGTACGAATTGGGATACACTTGTCCGCAAGATTTATTTATACCGGATGGATGATGTTTTGTCTTCCGATTCGTTACAAAACACGTATAAAATTTGTGAAAGAGGAAGTGTTGAAATAGAATATACGGGAACGCTTACTTCGCCCTATCATTGGGAATGGAATAAAAATAATGTCAAGACCGGAATTTTGGATTCACTCGGTAAAGGATTGAAGCCTGTTTATAGCGATACATCCGGTATAAACGGACAGATAGAGCTGCATACCACACCTCATCCCGGATGTGATGACGAGTATGTGTTTACCAACATTGAAATTACAAAGAAACCGTGGTTGAATCTGGCAAACAAATCTGTTTGTAAGACCGAGGGCAATGACCTGGATGTGCCGATTGCTTTTGTTTCAGGAAATTCGTGGAGTGATGCTGATTCCATTACTTGGTATAGGAAAGGATCAACAATCCCATTGGGGAAAACGAGTAAGCCTGACGACCTGCGCTTTTCGTATGAATTGACCACTGTGGATATGGTTGTCGATACATTCCATCTGGTGGCTGCCCTTTGGCCTAAAACGCCTTGCGATAAATCACCGACTTACGATACGATAAAAATTGCACTGAGCGGACAGCCGGAAATCACCTTGCCGGCTAATTCTCCGGCCATGTGTCAGGGGGATACGCTGGATTTGCTGAAAAAATCGGGTGTGACGATAAAGAATGCGGCGGCAATTGAATGGACGGTGGTTAATTGGGGTGCGGTTGTTGCGGATACATTGTATGTTCCGGGAGAAAAGAACGGTTCTGCCTCTTTGAAAATAACGGCAAAAGGGTTTGAGGGATGTTCTGAAGATGCGGAAACCATGACGATACAGGTGCGTAAAGCTCCTCTGCCTGATATTCTGGTCAATACGACTCCGGTCTGTCAGAAAGGGGAAATAGCATTGAAGGCGAAAGAACAACCGGACGTAACGGTAGTATCTTATCAGTGGAATGTGGGAAATAAATCCTATTCTACGGCAGCCATTACTCACGCCTTTGATGCTGCCGGAGAGATGGATGTTTATCTGCAAGAAACTTATTCTTATCCGGGAACGACCGACCAGTGTGTACGGGATGTGACGGAGTCCCTTACCGTTCATCCCAAACCGATAGCCGATTTTGAAGATGTAGGACAGGTGGCGATAGGTTCTAGCGTGACCATCCACAACCTGTCTACGCCGGCAGATTTGACGAATTTCAGATGGGATGTACAAGGACTGCTGAATCCAAGTACAAATAAGGATTTGAAACTTGATTTCAATGTGGCAGCACCTGTCGAAATCAAACTGACTGTTACAACAGATAAAGGTTGTACTGATTCAAAAACAGACACGGTTGAAGTGGTGGAACCTCCCATACCGGATTTTAGCGTAGATATGAATCCTTGCGCGGACACGGCAAGATTTACATTGGCAGGAAGTCTGAATGGTGCTACTGTATGGTGGGATTGGGGAACAGGTCAGGGATTTGAGCAGGATGTGCGTATTGACAGGACGCAGCCGATAAAAAAGACATATTATGTGGGTTATCAGGATACGACCTATTGGGTAACGCTCGAATTGAGAAACGCTGCGGATACGGTTCAGAAGAAATTGCCTGTCCGTTTCGTTTCCCGTTTGGATGCGTCGTTTGAAATTTTGCCGGAAAAGAGTGGATGCCATGAAATATACCGTAAAATCCGTTTGGACATCAAGGGAAGAAATGAGGAAGGATATGTTATTTGGGGAGACAAATGGTATAATCCGGCAAGCGAAGATTCCCTGCCGTTTAAAGGCAACATTCGTTTATTGTCCCATCGGTTTGAAAATTCGGGTTTGGAACCGGTGAAAGACACCATCCGCCTGCATGTCAAAAACGAATGTTTTATTGTGGCGGATACGGATTATCTGACAGTACTTCCGGCGACGGCAGGAGCGGAAATAGCCCTTTTAACGGGAGGAACACTTTGTTTCAGTGAAGATGTCTTGAAGGTCGGCAATGCTTCCTACGGTTTTGACAAGGAAACTGCGGAATGGGAATGGAAATTTGAGCCGGAGAGTGCCTGGGGGCAATCCAATCGGGATACGGCGATACACCGTTATGTTTCTCCGGGAAAGTACACGGTGATATTGAATATGAGAGACCGGTGTAATAGTGATACTGACGTGAAGGAGATTACCGTAAAGGGGAATGACAGTTTGTATTTTGAAATACAATCCCATCCTTATTGTACGGACCAGGCAGTAACGATGAAATTCATACAGAAAGGAATGCCGGAATTCAGCGATTTGCGGTGGACGATTTATGACCCTCGTACGGGCAACAGTAAGAAAGCGATGGCGGATTCCATACAATGGAGCTATAAATTCAGGAACACGGGGGATTATAATGTCCTGCTGACGGCCTATGCAGACGGATGTAAAGACGCACAGACCTTACCGATACACATCAATGAGACCCCCGAGGCGATGATCAGTTTGATAAACGGAAGCGTAGATGAAGGCTGTGAAGCGCATACGGTGGAATTTCAGGCGGCGGACGGCAGTGGATTAAGGCAGATGCCCCACATTTATTGGGATTTCCAGAATGGTGTGAAATCTTCGGAATTGAAAGAGAAAGTGGTGTTTGAAAATGAAGGAACCTATAATGTTTCCCTGACCTTGGTTTCCGATTCGGGATGTGTCAGTACGGAACGGAAGGAAATCACAGTGAAACATACGCCCCGCATTAGTTTTGTGACCGATGATTCGTTATTCTGTCTGGAGAAAAACGGTGCATTTGATGTTCATATCCAAAATACGAGTGAAGACCTGGATCGTTGTCGCTTTGAGTGGTTTAAGAAAGTCGGGACAGGTACGGAAGAAAGCATTAGCCTTGCGCCGGATCTCTCTTCACTGCATTTTGAAAATGTGAGCGGCACCATCGGACTGCGCTTGTTTGCCACCGATTTGGTGACCGGATGTAAGCAGGACTTTATCAAAGAAATCGTCGCTTCGGATGCTATGGATGCTCATATCTTTAAAGGAGTGGAATATGTTTGTCTTGATAATCCTGTCTACTTTGCCAGTCGGACGGAAAATATGGCCAAAGCGGAATGGAATATGGGCGATGGTGGCATGAGTGCGGACACCGCATTTGAATATACGTACGACCGGGTAGGCGACAAGATGATCGTCTTACGGGCTGAAAACGAGGACGGATGTTATGACACCGATACGATGCACATCACGGTTTATCCGTTGCCGGTAGCTGATTTCGAGTGGAAGAAAAACAGCGGAATCATTGAGGGCTATCCGGATACACTGGACTTGCCGGAAGTGGATAACGGAGGGGTGGAATTTACGAACTATTCCATTGTTACACCGGAAAACTGGGGCACGGAATTGTATTATAGCTGGAACTTCGGCGACAGCACGGCGCTGAACACGGCGAAAAACCCGACCCACCGCTTTGAAAACAACGGATTGTATGAAGTATGGCTTACAGCGACTACCGTCTATGGCTGTGTGGACAGTGTTGCGCGTACTGTTTCGATTGATGCTGTGAAAGGACTTTATATCCCGACTGCATTTGCACCTGCAATGCCGGATGAGGAATTTGGCGAAGGAAACAGCTACATGGGTTCTGCCCGTTTCCAGCCCAAAGGTATCGGATTATATTCTTACCAGATACAAGTGTATGAACCGTGGGGTGGGACATGTGTATGGAGTTCTACGGCATTGAAAAACGGACAGCCTGCCGAATATTGGGATGGTAAATTTAACGGGGGCGATGCTCCTGCCGGAAATTACATCTGGAAAATAAATGCAGTCTTTATTGACGGAACCGTATGGGTGTCTGAAAAAGGAGTAAAAGAGGGATTGGTGATGCTGATACGGTAAGCCGAAAGAGCGAAAAAAATAATCCCGACAGACATTGGAATACCTCTGATTCTGCCGGGATTATTTATTAATGGGCCTCTTCCCAGTTCTCGCCGAAACTTGCGCTAATGGTAAGGGGAACGGACAGGGTGACGACGTGTTCCATACATTCCGTTACCAACTGCCGCAATTCGTCCTGTTCCGGACGGTAACACTTGAAGTCCAGTTCGTCGTGTACCTGAATAAGCATTCTTGATTTGAGCCCTCTTTTCCGGATTTCCGCGTGGATGCACACCATGGCCATTTTGATGATATCGGCAGCCGACCCTTGGATGGGGGCATTTATGGCATTCCGTTCCGCCATGCCGCGGATGACGGCATTCCGTGAGTTGATATCGCGCAGATAACGTCTTCTGCCCATAATGGTTTCGGCATACTCCTTTTTGCGGGCTTTTTCCACTGCTTCTTCCATGTATTTTTTCACGCCCGGATAGAGCTCGAAATAGCCGTCAATAAGCTCTTTCCCCTCCTTTCTGCTGATTTGCAGCCGTTCGGACAGTCCCCAGGCTGAAATGCCGTAAATAATGCCGAAATTCGCCGTTTTGGCACGCCGTCTCATTTCGGGGGTAACTTCCTCCAACGGGACATGATAAATCTTGGATGCGGTGGCCGTATGGACGTCTATACCGTGATTGAAGGCGTCAATCAACTCCTTTGTCTGGCTCAAATGGGCCATTAGCCGCAGTTCTACTTGGGAATAGTCGGCAGAGAAAAATACATAATCGCTGTCACCTGTGACAAACGCTTTCCGGATTTTCCTTCCTTCCTCCGTGCGGATAGGGATATTCTGCAAATTGGGATTCTGGCTGCTGAGCCGCCCCGTAGCGGCTTCTGCCTGGTTAAAATGGGTATGAATCTTGCCCGTAAGCGGGTCGATATATGTCGGCAGGGCTTCGGCATAGGTGCTTAACAGCTTTTTCAGCCCGCGGTAATCCAATATCTTGCCCACAATGGGATGCTCATTCTCCAGCTTGACCAACACCTGTTCCGAAGTACTGAACTGACCTGTTTTTGTCTTTTTATTCCCGCCGTCCACATTCAGTTCGCCGAAAAGCACATCTCCCAATTGTTTCGGCGAACTGATATTGAAAGCGTGTCCGGCAATGTCGTAAATTTCTTTCTCCAGACCGTCAATCCGGATTTTTAGCTCGTCTGCAATTTGCCGGAGTTCGTCGGTATCGATGCTTACCCCTTCATATTCCATGTCGGCCAGAACAAAAACCAACGGCATTTCTATTTCATGATAGAGTTTGAGTAATCCTGTTTCACTCAAAGCCGGGCAGAGCTTTTCTTTCAACTGAAAAAGCACATCAGCCTTTTCGGCAAAGTCTCGCTCTTCCTCCGGTTCTTCATCAAAACTCAGCGTCAGCTGCTTATTTTCTTTCTGGTCTTCACTGATTTGATAATTCAGATATTGCAACGCAATCCGCGATAAATCGTGTGACAAATCGGGATGAAGAACATAATGAGCGATTTTAACATCGAAAATCCGGTTTAAGACCTGGATGCCGGCGCGTTTCAACCAAATCAGGTCGTCTTTGACATCGGCTGAAATCAACGTTTTATCCGGCGCTTCAAAAATCTGCCGGAAAGTTGACAGAAGTGCTTTTGCCTGTTGCGGGTCAGAAGGAAGTGTGATATAATCTACTTGGTGGGTTTCGGTCGAAAAACAGATGCGTGATGGCAGTGAATTATAGATGTTTCCCGCAACAAATACGGTGTGCAACACAAATTCCTCAGCGTTTTCCAGTTTACTTAACAAAGTTTCCGGCTCTTTCGTACGGTCGGTGTAATTCACCTTAACATCCGTCAGCTTCTCCGCCTTCGTTTCTTCCTCCCGGTCGGTATCTATCAGTCTCTTGGAGAGCGAAAACAACTCTAATTCTTTGAATATCGGTTCAAGAATCAGGGTGTCGATGTGTTTCTTTTCCAGGTCGTCGGCAGTCAAAGGCGTTGGTACGTCGGAATTGATTGTGACCAATGTCCGGGAAAGATGCACTGTCGACTGACAATTCAGCAGGTTCTCTTTTTGCTTTCCCTTGAGTTCGTCAATGTGGTCATAAATACCGTCGATGTCTCCGTATTTATAAACCAATGCGGCTGCGCTTTTGGGACCGATGCCGGAACATCCCGGCACATTGTCGGCTGTATCGCCCATCAGTCCGAGGATGTCAATCACCTGGCTTACTCTTTCAATACCGAAATGGTCCAGTACTTCCGGAATGCCCCATACTTCCGACTTATTGCCTGAGCGTCCCGGTTTATACATAAACACTTTTTCGCTTACCAGTTGGGCATAATCCTTGTCGGGCGTAATCATATACACGGTGTAACCCTCCTTTTCCGCTTTCTTGGCTAACGTGCCGATAACGTCGTCAGCTTCAAATCCAGGCACGTCGATGCACTGGATGCCCAGTCCGCGGATGATGTCTTTGATATACGGAATCGACTTCTTCAAATCTTCCGGCATCTTGGGACGCTGGGCCTTATACGGTTCATACATCTCGTGCCGGAACGTCGGTCCCTCTGGATCAAACACCACGGCGATATGAGTAGGTTTTTCCAATTCCAGCAACTCCAGCAGAAAATTACAGAATCCGAATGTTGCAGAAGTATTTATACCGGTTGTTGTGATGCGCGGATTATTGACAAAAGCATAATAAGAGCGGTAAATCAATGCATAGGCATCCAACAGATACAGCGTTTTCATATTTATGGAAATGAGTTTAGAATTTGAGACAAAGTTAGGAAAAAAAGGTTGAAAACATTGAAGCCTTGCAAAGGAGAAGCAGAGGTAACCATTTCTCTATTGGTCCGCTTCTTTATTTCAACTTTTTTTATTTATTTTTTGTCGTTCTTGAGAAATGTTTGTATTTTTGAACCGTTAAAACAAAGCACAAAGCGATGATAAAGACTCTTTCTTTTGCTGACTTTTTTTATTATTATTACTTTTTCGGCAAGAAGTAAGGGTTTTTTTATTGGATGTATTAACGCACAAATATAGAACGAAGGCCCTGAATTTTTCAGGGCTTTTTTATTTCAGACACATGAGGACGTTTTTTCGATTTAGCAACCGGTATTATTACTTCTTTTTTTATTAAAAAAGAAGCCGGGTGCGATGTGTTGTTTTGTCATGAAGAAATGAGATAATCCAGACCCCCGGCACCACACCGGGGGTTTATTAATGAAATGAGATGAAGAAAAAAATTGCGATTCAGGGAGTACACGGGTGTTTTCACGAACAGGCAGCCCGCCTCTATTACGGGGATGACATTGATGTATTGGAATGTCTGAATTTTGAAGAATTGTTTACCGGCATGAATGAGCGGAACGCCGATGCAGCTGTAATGGCTATCGAAAACACAGTGGCGGGAGGACTGCTGCCCAACTATTCGCTGTTGCATAAATACGAAAAGAAAATCAAAGGGGAAGTTTTCCTGCGGATACAACAAAACCTGATGGCACTGCCGGGACAGCGGATAGAAGACCTTCGCGAAGTGCATTCCCATTACATGGCGATAGCGCAGACCCGGGAATTTTTTAAGCGCTATCCCCACATCCGTCTGATTGAATCCGAAGATACGGCCAAGAGTGCTGCCGATATTGCCCGCTTTGGACAGAAACAGGTAGGAGCCATTGCCTCCGTGCTGGCGGCAGAACTGTTCAGGTTGGAGATTCTGGAGGAAAGCATCGAAACCCACAAACAGAATTTCACCCGTTTTCTCATTTTAGACGATCAGTTGACGGTAGCCGAACAGGACATTGACAAAGCATCGGTCTGTTTTACCATTCCGCACCGTACCGGGCGGTTGGCACAAATCCTTTCCGTATTCTCCTATTATGACCTGAATCTGACTAAAATACAGTCCTTGCCCATACCCGGAAAAGAATGGCAGTATTTCTTTTATGTCGATCTCAAATTTGAGGATTATGCACACTATCGGGAAGGCATGAATGCCGTACAGCCGTTGATGGAGGACTTGCAGATTATGGGAGAATATAAAAGTTGTCATTGAACTATTAAACGCATAAAAATGATTATAGAAGCAGCAAACCGGACCAAGGGAGTCAGTGAGTACTACTTTTCACGTAAGCTCCGGGAAATAGAAGCAATGAATCGCTCCGGAGAAAAAGTGATTAACTTGGGAATCGGATCCCCCGACATGGCACCCGCCTCAAAGGTGGTTGAAAAATTGGTGCAAGGAGCGGAAAATCCGGATAACCATGCTTACCAGAGTTACAAAGGGATACCGGAACTCCGGGAGGCTTTTGCCGCTTGGTACGAAAAATATTATCATGTGGCATTGGATCCGGTGACGGAAATACAACCATTGGCAGGCTCGAAAGAGGGAATATTGCTACTGTCGCTGGCATTTTTGAACCGGGGAGATAAAGTGTTGGTACCCAATCCCGGATATCTCACTTATTCCTCGGCTACCTTGTTGACAGAAGCGGAAATCATACCTTTCGATTTAAAAGAAAATAACGGCTGGCGTCCCGATTTTGGAGCCCTGGAAGCGATGGATTTGAATGGAGTGAAAATGATGTGGGTAAATTATCCCAACATGCCTACGGGAGCCTGTGCCGATATGGCGCTCTATAAGCGGTTGGTGGAATTTGGGCAGAAACACCGCATACTCATTTGCAATGACAATCCATACAGCTTTATTCTGAACGAAGAACAGTTGAGTATTTTAAGCGTTGAGGGGGCCAGAACGTGTTGTATCGAACTGAATTCACTGAGTAAAGCACACAATATGGCTGGTTGGCGCATTGGTATGATTGCGGGTGACAAAGAGGTGATTGCAAATGTATTGAAAGTGAAGAGCAACATGGACTCCGGCATGTTCCGCCCGATGCAATTAGCGGCAGCCGAAGCGTTGACACTGGACGCCGCTTGGTATGAACAGCTGAATGCGGAATATCGGAAAAGAAAAGCACTCGCCGGAGAGATTTTTGATACTCTGGGAGCGAAATATGATCCGGGTAGCAGGGGCATGTTCTTGTGGGGGAAAATCGGAAGTGAGTGGGGAAACGGAGAAAAACTGAGCGATGATATCCTGCAAAAAGCCCGGGTATTTATTACCCCCGGTTTTATTTTCGGGAGTAACGGCGACCGGTACATCCGGATTTCTTTGTGTGCGAAACAAGACGTGCTGAAAAAAGCACTGGAACGGATAAAAAGGGCGTTGAATGCGGAGGGCCTGAAATAGGAGTCATGGTGTTAAATATAAAAAGCAGGAAAATATGCAGGTGGGAATCATAGGAATCGGGTTAATTGGCGGATCAATGGCCATCGACCTGAAAAAACGAGGATTTGCCGACCGGATTGTCGGTGTGGAAAACAATCATCTTCATGCCGCGGCAGCAGTAGAAATCGGATTGGTGGATGAAGTCGTATCGCTGGACGAGTGTGTGGCCCAAAGCGACATCATTGTGGTGGCGACACCGGTAAATGTGGCGATACGGTTGATACCGGAAATATTGGATAAAGTCGACACGCAGATTGTCACGGATGTTTGTTCTACCAAAGAGAAAATAAACGAAATCGTACACTACCATCCGAAACGTAAAAATTTCGTTGCTTCTCATCCTATGGCGGGTACCGAATATTCAGGGCCTTGGGCGGCTTTGCCCGGACTTTTTGACGGGCGGGCGGGAATCATTTGTAATGCAGAAGACTCGGACCTTCGGGCTGTGGAGATGATAAAAAAAATGTATGATTGTCTCAACATGCGCATCATCTTTATGCGGGCGGCCCACCATGATGTGCATACCGCCTATGTGTCGCACATTTCACACATCACCTCTTTTGCGCTGGCGTTGACGGTACTTGAAAAAGAGAAAAACGAAAAAAACATTTTCGACCTGGCCTCCGGCGGTTTTTCCTCAACCGTCCGTTTGGCAAAAAGCAATGCGGACATGTGGGCGCCGATTTTTTCGCAAAACAAGGAAAATGTGCTGACGGTGCTCGATACCTATATCGAAAAATTGCAGGAGTTTAAAAAACACATTGCGGAATATGACGAAAACGGAGTGAAAGAATTGATACACAATGCGAATAAAATCAAACGGATTATCCGATAAAGAGGGCATCCGTCATTCATTGGAAACATACTAACAATAATAATATGACAGCAACAAAATTGGACTTGATTAAAGCAAGCGAATGGGGGATATTCTCCGACATGAAAAAACCATTGGTAATAGCAGGACCTTGCAGTGCCGAAAGCGAACAACAGCTTTTTGAGACGGCGCGGGCATTAAAAAATGAAGGTGTGGAAGTTTTGCGGGCGGGAATCTGGAAACCCCGCACGCGCCCGAACTGCTTTGAAGGTGTGGGGGCAGAAGGATTGGTTTGGATGAAAAGGGCGCAACGGGAATTGGGAATGAAAATAGCAACGGAAGTGGCGAACGTCAAACACGTGTATGAAGCTCTGAAAGCAGGAGTGGACATGTTGTGGATAGGAGCCCGGACAACGGCAAATCCTTTTGCCATGCAGGAACTTGCGGATGCTTTGAAAGGTACGGACATTCCGGTCTTGGTGAAAAACCCCGTCAATCCGGATGTCGAACTTTGGATTGGTGCCTTAGAGCGTCTGAACATGGCCGGACTGAAAAAAATAGGAGTGATTCACCGCGGCTTTTCCTCCTATACAAAAGCCAAATACAGGAATATTCCGCAATGGCAGATCCCGATTGAAGTGAAACGGCGGTTCAAGGACATGCTGATGATTTGTGATCCCAGCCACATTTCGGGAAAAAGGGAGTATATTCAGGAAATTTCACAACAGGCGATGGATCTCGGCTTTGACGGATTGATAGTTGAATCCCACATCTGTCCGGAAATTGCATTGAGCGACGCCGCTCAACAGGTGACCCCGACAGCATTGAAAGAGATTCTGGAGAAATTGATTATCAGGAATATCGATAGCGAAAATGTAAAATACAAAGAAGGTATTGATGAACTGAGAAACCGCATCGACCAGTTGGACGATGAATTATTGGACATTTTGGCCGACAGGATGAAAGTGGCTGAAAAAATCGGACATTACAAAAAACAGAACAATATCACAATATTACAGACCGGACGGTGGGATAAAATTCTGGAAAAAGTATTCAGGAAAGGAGAAGAGCATGGATTGGACAACGAATTTGTAGAAAAAATATTCACAGCTATCCACCAGGCCTCCATCGACGTACAGACCCGTGTAATGAAAGGATAATAGTCCAGCAAGGAATCGGCATAAAAAAAGGTCAGAAGCAATTCTGACCTTTTTTATTTTAATAAAAAGTAAATCCGAGGCCGATAGAATAAGGATGGAGTTCGGGACCTTTCTTATTGCGGAACATCTCTGTCACCGTGTAACTTGCCCATACATTCCAGAAATGGTATCCGACTTTGGCGACCAGATCTGCTTTTATCGGCATCAGACTGTAATTGTCAGTGTTCCGGCTTCTTTTTTTCTCTCCCTCCGGATTACGATAAATAATCTTTGTCCTGGAGAGTAACCGCACCCCACCCATGGCACCGGCGGCAATGTAAAATCGTTGGCGTCTTCTGGCTGGCATTTGCAATTCAAACATGACGGGGACAGAGAGATACAGTATTTTAAACGAATTTTTTTTGATCATCCAGTCCGGATCCAAAATGCGCGGTATCACTTGGTTGTTTTCCCCTAACGTGATGGAGACATACTTTTTGTCGAACCGCAGCCGCTGATATTCCAGTCCTAAACCTAAAACCATACCGAAATTATTCCGGGAACTGAAATTGATACTCTGCTCGCAGAAATTGAATTGCATGACAAAAGAATTGGCATAATCTAAATCCATGAACCCTTCTGTTTCGGGAGCATACATCGAATAATCCGTATGGGCGAGATTGACGAACCCGAAATGGACTCCGCATAAATGTCCCCGGAAATAGTTGTAATCTCTTCGATTTTGGCTTTTTTTGTATCGTCTGCCTGCAATTTGTATCTCGGAATCCGTTTTTTCCGAAGAAGGAATAAATTCACTCTCTCCCGAAAGGATGCGGATACCTTGTTTCGTATTTTGGGGGTGGTTGGGCATAATTCTCATTTCATTGCCCGGATTGAGCGAATCTTTCAGGCTTTGTTTCAATCGGGTCGTATCCCGTTTATACCAGTTGTCGCGAATCAGGACGGAATCCTGTGACTGACACCAGCCGGTCAGACCCCATACGATAAAAATAAATAAAAGTAGAGTTTTCATAATTCTTCCGTTTTCCCTATGACGGAAAGAGGCGGGGATTTGTTACATTTATTTTAACGCGATGCGTATTCTTCTTTTCGGAATTTATCGGCGAGACTTTTCCCGGCGTCGATAAAAGAGGTAATAATATTCCGGGACCGGACGTTTTCGTCGGATGATTTCCAGTTCCTGGCTTGCTCCGTCAAAAGAATTTCCGGAGAATCGGGCATACCGATTGCCGGAAATTTTTCAGTCATAACAGTCACAGTTGGAAGAGCGACAGCCGTGATTTCAACAGGTGCCTGCCGGGCTATGGTTTGTATGTCCGGAATTTTTCCGTCAGGGAGCGTGCGTTGGAGTGCCAGTTTTTCCGGCAGACGTGTCACGTTGGCGTGGAGAATTGATGGCATGCACTGTCGCCGGAAGAGCGGCTCTTCCTTTTGAATCCGGATATTATCGACGACCGAAAGGTCGGCAGGTGGTTGGAAGTAAAAATAAATATTTGCGGAACAGATAAGCAGTAACAAAACAGCAGCCGCACTGAGCCGTCGTAGGAACAGTACTGTAGTATTTTTGTGGTAAAGAGCCGCTTTGTTTTCAAACCGAACAGTCAGGTCCGGAATCAGACGGGGGGCATCGCCAGGAATTGATCCTTCGGATACCATTTGCTTGAGTTGTGATTTGTGAGGATACCGGATGACAGGAGGGGTGAGTTTGGCAAACTTCCAATCTTCCAGGCTTTCCTCCAACTCAGGATGAAGCAGCAAAAAAGCTTTTAACTCCCTCTCTTGAGCAGGAGAAAGTTCGCCGTCTGCGTAATCGGTCAAATATATTTCAACATTATCAAGTGTAATCATATATCTGGTTTCAAACGATCAAATCAGGTTTACGGATAAACTCTTTCAAGTAATTCCGTGCCCTGAAAATATATACCTTCACCTGGCTTTCGCTCAGAGACGTGATATCTGCAATCTCTTTGTATGAATAATCTTCATAATCCCGTAACAGAATCAGTGTTTTTTGTACTGGCGGCAATTTCGACAAAGCCCGATCCAGAATCTCCTGCAAATCCGGACAGCTGATTTCTCTGTATACCGCATCGGAATCGATCTGTTCGATGTCGCTGTTTTTCTTCTCCCGTCGGAAAATATCAATCATCCTCCGGTAGGACGTTGTAAAAAGAAAAGCTTTGGCTTTCTCCATCGTAATTTCCTGCACATGCTCCCACAAGGTGAGGAAACTGTCCTGGACAATATCTTCAGCCAACTCCTTATTGTGACAAGCTTTTAAAATAAAGCGGTACACATTATCCGAAAACCGGTCGACGCACGTATTATATTCTGTTCGGTTCATCCTGTTGCTGTGACGAACGAATATACCGAAAAGTTACAGATAAAACAGAAAGTGCCGTCGGTATTTCTGTTTTACCGCTTATTTGAACTGAATGGAATTGAAAAAAATCTCCCTGCCTTTCAGGATATATTCCCGGTGGCGGCTTCTCCCTCCGATTGAAATTTGGTAGACCATATTATCTCTGAAGATAAAACGTTTGAAATAGGTCATTTCGTAATTATCTTTAATGATTGAATACTCGACTTCCTTGATGAGCATGTTGTCGTAAGGCACCGTTTTTTCATCTTTTATAATAGCGGACTCCATGCCCACGGAGGCTTGCCGCATCTGTTCATAAATGAGGGGTGTCGTTTCGGCGGTGATCTTTAACGGACTGTTTGAAAAATCGGAACAGACCACGCCCAAGACACAGGTCAGGTCTTTCGTTTGGTATATGTGGGAAACAATCCCGTTGCTTTCCTGGATCAGAGATTGCACCGTATTGGGAAACAGGAAAGAAATATGTTCTTTAGTATCTGTTCTTTTCCACAGCTCATTACTGTTTCCGGCTGTGGAGAAAAATGAAAAAATAAGAAGAAGTTTGAGGAGAAACATATTCAGCAAGCCCTTTATTACTATTTTTGCAACAAACTTATTGAATTATTGCCGATAATCAAACCCGGAGTATGGGAATCGGAAGGGATTTAACGATTAATCATTTTTTTTCAGATTTATGGAAATTGCCGGAAAAAATATAGGAGACAGGCCGTTGATATTGGCACCGATGGAAGATGTAACAAATCCTCCGTTCCGGAAATTTTGTAAAAAATTCGGAGCGGATTGGCTCTATTCTGAATTTGTTTCGGCTGATGCCCTGGTGAGATCGGTAAACAAATCATTGAAAAAATTGACCATTGACGGGATGGAACGCCCGGTGACAATACAAATTTACGGGCGCTACATCGATTCTATGGTGGAAGCAGCGAAAATAGTGGAGGAAGTACAGCCTGACTTTATAGACCTGAATTTCGGTTGTCCCGTGAAGCGAGTTGCCCAGAAAGGAGCGGGTGCCGGACTGTTGCGGGACATTCCGTTGATGGTGGATATGGCGGCGCAAATCGTGAAGGCGGTGAAGATTCCGGTGACTGCCAAAACCCGTTTGGGCTGGGACTGTGAAAATATTATTGTCGGTGACATTGCCGAACGCTTGCAGGATGTCGGTATTCAAGCCTTGGCGATACACGGACGGACCCGTTCCCAAATGTATACGGGCGAAGCCGATTGGGGGCCAATTGCCCAGGTGAAAAATAATCCCCGGATAAAAATACCGATTATCGGGAACGGCGACATCACCTCTCCGCAGAAAGCGAAAGAGGCTTTTGACAAATATGGCGTGGACGGCGTGATGATTGGTCGCGCGACCATAGGGAAACCCTGGATTTTCCGGCAGATAAAGCACTATTTCGAAACGGGTGAATTGCTGCCCGACCTTTCTGTTGCCGAACAGATAAACATCATAAAAGAACAAATCCTGCTTTCCGTCGAGTGGATTGACGAAATCCGGGGACTTCTGCACATGCGCCGCCACATGGCAGCCATGTTCAAAGGTCTGCCCTACTTCCGCGACCTCCGTATCCGCATGCTCCAGGCCCCCGACCTCCAAACTCTCTGGCAAGTCTTCGACGAAATCCGCGAAAGATACGGGGAAGGATGAAGACGGATTAAGAAAAAATGATTATTTTTGTAATGGCGATTAATTTAATGGTCATTACAATAAAAGGGAGGGTTCTGATGAAATTACTAAGCGAGTTACCGCTATTGGCAGTTATTGGGACAGTAAAGGTGGAAATGAAATAGACCTCATTGCATTGGATGATTTGGAAAGAACCGCTTTGATTGCTGAGGTTAATCGCAATCCGAAAAAAATAGATATGAAATTACTTGCCGCCAAAGCCGATACATTGAAAAAGGAATTGGCGGGGTATTCGGTTACATTGGAAGGTTTTTCGTTGGAAGATATGTGATTTAATATTGTTCCCAAAATTCAATGGGCAGATAAACGTTTTCAATTTCCGTGCATTTTTGGAACAGAGGGGCTATTTCAGACACGGAAAAGCCGGCAATGCCGCAGCCTATTTTTGTCACGAGGAATTTCAATTCCCGGTGGGATAGGGCAAATTCGATAAATTCGTCTACATAAGGTTTTATCGTGTCAATACCGCCCTGCATGGTCGGGATGGCGTAGCTTTTCCCTTGCAATCCAACGCCTTGACCATATATCGCGCCGAAATCTTCCTTTGCAATTCGGGCAGCACCGCCGTCATGATGACCTGCCAGGTTGCTGCCAAAAACAAAGATTTCTGAATCGGATAACTTTCTGATGTATTCAGGGGTCACTCTTTCCGTACGATTCATTGGGATATGTTTTTCTTTTCCGGTAGAATCGGTATGCCGTTTGTCTTTATTGCTGTCAAACCACTTGAACATTTTACGTCAGAAAATTAAGTTCTTCACAAATATAAGGATTTAATTTTGAACTTGGGTAAAGATTGAATGTTGAAAAGGTTGAAGGGTTGAAAGGGGAGAGTTGTATTACAATCTCCGGGGGAACTCCGTAGGAAGTCAATAGAAACTCCGCCCTTGCACGATAGTTCTGCCGTAGCGTGGCTATGGTTGGACTATCCGGTATTAGTCCAACCATAGCGAAACGATAGTGCAACCTTAGTTCAACCCCTGCCTTTCCCCTGCTTTTGCCCAAAGAATATTATACCTATCCCAAAATGCTTTCGCTGTCATCCGTGTGTTTGGCGGCATTGTTGAGTACGCATTTGGGGCTGGTGTTGGCGTAACAATATACACACAGATGCCGGCAGGTGTTGTACATGCCGATGTCTTTGCTTATCATACATCCGCATGCTTTGCGTTGTCCTTTGTCCTTTAGCTTTTCCGGAGAGATGGATTGAAAAGTTTGCTCGGGAAATAGCGTTTGTTGAGGTAATTTCCCTGTATGGAGGTAATATACAAGTTCTTGGTCGTCCGCGAATATGCGTTCCATCAGTTCTCCGTCAATACAGCGGTTGTGTTCAATGCCGTAAGAGGAGAGATCTGTTTGTTCCGCACAGGTGGCTAATGTCAGTTGCCAGCCTTCATTGCGCCAATATTCTTTGAGTTTGGACAGACCTTCGGCGATTTCGTGTATTTGCGTTTCAGTTATTTCTGCCTGTTCTATCTCTTTTTTTGCAAAGCATTCTGTTTCTTTTACCAGATTGTTTTGCACTTTTCGGTAGGCATTGATATCGATGAAGCTGAAAACAAGTTTTTCGGTGTAGCCCTTCACTTCATTGCCGATGTGCCAGATGCGGTTTAGTAATTTTCGGGGAGTAAGGTTTTTTGTTACAATCAGCGGGTCAAAACGCCAAATAACGCGTTTTTTCCCAATCCGGCGGGAAAGTTGCCTGAACGTGTCAATCCGTTCTTGCAAAGGAGGGACGTTGGGTTCAAAATTTTCCCGTTCATAATCGTTCAGCGTCACCTGAAAATAGTAATGAATGCCTCTTTTATCCAATTCTTCCAGATAAGGCATCAGAGGTGCGGGATTTTTTGTCCAAAATACGACCACTTTGGTATTCCGGAAAGAAATGTACATGGGCTGCCGGTTAAAAGGATTATACCATATCACATATCCTTTCTTCAAGCGATTTATAAACCATCGGGCATAAAACGCCGGAACATCCGTCGAACGGCTGGCGGAAACAATTACCGGAGCCACCGCCTCCACCTGTTTGCCTTGTTCGGTTGTGATGAGGATTTTATTGGTCACTGATATAATTCTTTTAATTTAGAAATAATTTTTTCTATATTGATTTGTTGATATATATCATAAAGCCATTGCATATTAGGCTTTAGGTTAGACGGATGTTGTTTGTTTAATAAATATGTTTCAAAGATATGAATGACATTGGAGTTTTGTTTGTCTTTTTCATAATAGCATCCTTTTTCTTTTTTCTTCTTTTTGGAATCATAGTATGTTTCTTTAAAATTATCTTGAAACCAATCAAGGTCTATTTTAAATCGTTGTTGAATTTTTTTATCGTTTGGCAATAAAGGGTGAATAAAATTGAAAGCAGTACGGTCTTCATAAAAAAATTTTTGAGAGCTTTCAAATGATAAACGGGTAATATCGTTTGATTAAATAAAGTGGGCATGTTTATTGTTCAATAATTCTTGAAATTTCTATATTTTCTGCGATTTTAGGGTTTATTAGATTGAATAAATCTCTAACACAAGAACGGATGATGGTTGGCATGAAAGGTGAAAGCCATAATTTTTCAATCATTTTTTCGGGAGTTATTTTCAAAAAAAGAGAGACGGTTTGTTCAAGTGTCTGATTTTCTTGTGTTTTGGGTAAAAAATAGATTCTCAATTCTTTTTCATCTTTATATGAATTTATTTTTGAAAAAACGTATTGGTTTACATCATAACATATAGGCTCTGTTTTGTCGGATACGTACTTTATTTTGCCAATGTATAGTTCATAACCGGAAAAATTGATGGATTCAATAAATTTTTGTATAGTTGTTTTAAATCGGATGCCCCAATGAATATTTGTGTATGTTTTCCAAAAAAAGTAGTTGTCGTCAGTGTCTAAAGTAAAACATAATGTATGCCAATAACTAATTAATTCTTTTCTTTCTTTTTCTTCTTTCCATATCATTTCATATTGGGGAGTTATTTTTTCCCCAGCTACTGTTATATGTGCAATAAAAGGGTTGTAATTTTTTCCATGCTCGTGTAAATCAGTAAATTCTCGTCGCATTGGGATATAAATTTGTCCTTTTAGAAGGTGGTAAAAAGAAGCAAAGTTTTGGTATCGGCAAATAGAGTTTGTGAATAAATGTTTATCTGATGTTTGGATGAAAACGTCTGGAGAGATTTCTATAAAAGAAGTTTTGTCTAATGAAAGTTGTTCCATAATATGTATGAAATTTTGTATCCCTCTCCCGTCCGTGAGAACGGGAGAGGGATGGATTTTTTCAATATAATTCAGTCTATGCCGAAGCAGGAGACGATGAACATTTTTTCGTCGACGGTGTTGGGGTTGTTGACGGTGATGCCGTATTCGCCGGGGGCGATGGCGGGGATGGTCAGCAGGTAGGAGCTGGTGCCGTATTTTTTCCCGCTAAAGGCGACGTATTTGTATTGGTTGTAGGAGACTTTGCCGGTGAGTTCGTTTTGTTTTGCCATGGTGGCTTTGCGGGTTTTGCTGCCGGTAAGGGTGAAGATGCGGATGATGGACATGGGGTTGGTGTTGTTGTCCACGGCACGAACGATTAACTGGATTTTCCCTCGTTTTAATCTGACGGGTGACGATTTGCCCGGCACGTATAGTTTTTTGGTCGGTCCCATCAATTGGTCGGTGATTTTGACCTGTACGTTGACTTTTTCCAAAGGGAGAGCCGTGTTGTCGTCTAAAACCGCAAGAACTTCGCCCACGAAGTCGGGTTCGGCAATGTTTGTTTGAGAGATGGCGTTCAAACCGAGCAGGATGCCCAATAGCATTAAATAAAAGTGTTTCATTTTTTAGAGTTTTAAAAATTGTATGTTTTAAATTGTTGTTTAGCCTCTCCCGTCTTTGAGGACGGGAGAGGGTGGATGGGTTAGTTGTCGTTATTGTTGTTATCGTCGGGTGGGGTTTGGGAGCAGGCGCCGTCTAAGAGTTGCTTTTTGGTGGGGTTGTAGCCGTTGCCGTTTACGTAGAAGGTGCCGCTCATGTTTTGGACGACGTTTTTGAGGATGCAAAAGTCGTAGAGTTTTGGACAACCGGTGATTGAAATCTCATCGAGTGCTTCCACATTTTTTAAGTCATCGATGTTGCTTAATGCAGGGCAATGGTCTATGACTAAATTTTTTCCTCCAATGCTTTTCAGGCTGTTCAATCCTTTAAAGGAAGCTAAGGAGGTTAAAGAAGAAATAGTAGTCACTTTAAAATTTCCTCCGATGGCTTGCAGGTTTTCCAGTCCTTCAAAGGATTCCAGGGCTGAGAGAGAATAGGAAGAAGAAGCGTCAATTTCAAAATCTCCCCCGATGCTTTTGAGGTTGCCCAATCCTTTAAAGGATGCTAAGGAGGTTAAAGAAGAATAATAATAAGAATAAGAATTAGAAACTGTCACTTTAAAATTTCCTCCGATGGCTTGCAGGTTTTCCAGTCCTTCAAAGGATTCCAGGGCTGTGAGAGAATTATCATTCTTAGCGTCAATTTCAAAATCTCCTCCAATGCTTTTCAGGCTGTTCAATCCTTTAAAGGAAGCTAAGGAGTTTAAGGAAGAAATAGTAGTCACTTTAAAATTTCCTCCGATGGCTTGCAGGTTTTCCAGTCCTTCAAAGGATTCCAGGGCTTTGAGAGAATAGGAAGAAGAAGCGTCAATTTCAAAATCTCCTCCAATGCTTTTCAGGCTGTTCAATCCTTTAAAGGAAGCTAAGGAGGTTAAAGAAGAAATAGTAGTCACTTTAAAATTTCCTCCGATGGCTTGCAGGTTTTCCAGTCCTTCAAAGGATTCCAGGGCTGTGAGAGAATTATTCTTCTTAGCGTCAATTTCAAAATTTCCTCCGATGGTCTGCAGGTTTTCCAGTCCTTCAAAAGATTCCAGGGCTGAGAGAGAAGAAGAAGAAAAAGAAGAAGAAGAAGTATTTATTTCAAAATCTCCTCCAATGCTTTTCAGGCTATTCAATCCTTCAAAAGAAACCATGCTACCGTCAGTAATGAGGAGGTTTTCCGTTATTTTTGCCAGGTTATACAGACCGTCCAATGAGGTTAACGAACGGCATTCCAAGGTCAGGGAGCCGTCGATTTCCGTAAGCAGGTTGTCTAATTTCTGCAAGGTTTTCAGTTCTTTGCCCCGGACAATGATGTTGCCCTGGATGCGGGTGTGTCCGGCGGCTTTGAAGTCGAGCAGGTCCTGTTCGGTTTCCCAAATGATGTCCGCCCGTTCTATCGGCTGGAGGATGGTGATGGTGTCCGAGAGGGTGCTGTTTTTGTCTTTGACGGCGATTTTAGCCGAGCGGTCGGCATCGCCGGTGTTGGCTTCGATGCGGAAGGTCAGCCGGTCCGTGCGGAGGGCGCGTGTGGTGATGAGGCTTACCCATGAAGCGGCATCGCCGGGTATTTGCACGTCGTAGTCGATGTTGGTTTTTAATTCAACGGTGATTTCCGCTCCTTCTGCCGGAACGGTATAGGTGTCTTCGGAAAGTATCAATATATTCTTGGGAGCCTGATAGATGAAGACGGTGTCTTTCTGCGCGTTTCCGCTGAAGAGGATGTAGCCGGTCCTTTTGTAGGCTTCTTCGTTGGCTTCGATGGTGAAGCTGATGCTTTGGCTTTCGGCTGCTCTTGTCGTTGTGCGGCGTATCCAGGAGCGGAATTCTTCCGGAATGTCGGTCTGGTATTCGATGCCCGCTTTGATTTCGATGGTGATGTCGCCGCCTTCCTGCGGGACGTCGAATTTGTTTTTGCTTAGAATCAGTGCATTTGCATGTTTTTGGGTGACGGTCACTATTTGGGTTTTTCCTCCGGCTTTCACGGTGAGGTTGGTGTTGCGGTCCGCCGTTTCGGAGGAGGCGGAGGCGGTGACGGTTACCGTCCTGTTTCCGTTGCCGGAAGTTGCGTCGGTGGTACACCAGGCACTTTCGTTTGTGATGGTCCAGCCGGTGTTGCAGGTGATGGTGAATTCCTTTTCGCCGCCTTGGGCTTCAAATAAGAGGTCGGCGGTGGAGATTTCCAAGGTCACGTCTTCGGGGTTGACCGGTTCATCCGGATTGTCGATGCCTTTGTCATCACTACCGCAACGGATAAAAAGGGAGAGGGACAACGCCATCAATAGAGAAAGCAATCGTTTCATAGCAGTTACTTCGTTATTTAGCACCTCAGATTCCCGGAAGGTCGGTTGATAGAAAAAAAGAAAGCGTGGGATCTGTTAGATTTATCGTAACTGAGGATCTCGACTTCCCATCTCGCGATAAAACGACACCCCACGCTTGCCGGAATATATAACCATGAGGCATATATGGCAAACGAGAGCGTTTGTATCGTCTTCCATGCGAGATTGAAATTGTCGAGATTTCAGTTACAGGATAGAACTAAACGCTTTTTAAAACAATATGTCCGTTGTTAAACAAGTCTAACAACGGAACAAATGTATTAAAATTTCCGCATTTCCCAAACGCTCCTTGGGGGTGTCGTCCCGCAAAAGTAGGATTAAAAGTTGAGAAGTTAAAAAAGAAGGGGGAGAGTTGAAAGAAGGCGAAGGTGATGTTTGAATTGGTGACGATGTTTTTGGTCGTGGAGAAGCATAGGCTGGTGTGAAAGATGGTTTTGATGCTGTTAGATGTAAGTAAATATTATGTTCTTGGGTATGATTTTTTAATTGATAAATAGCAAGGTGAGTACGGATGTGCGTTTTTGGGCTTGATTTGAGTTATTGGAGACTATTTTATGGGGAAAAGTATTGTCGATAAGATTGATAATCAGTTTTTTAAAAATATTTATCTAAAAATGCCAAAAATATTTGCGTGAGAATTTATTTCGCCTCATATTTGCGGTACAAAAAATGTATTATGTAATAACAGCTATATATATATGTTATTGATGTTGTTTGTATGGGTGAACATATAAGTGTTAAGACAGGAGATGAATATGATAATAAAACCAATTAAAAAGGAGGAAAAGATATGGCTCTAATTGAAGACAGTTGTTTAAGAGGATGTAAAGGTAAAGTAGGAGGTCTTGTGGTGTATCGGCTTGGTGACCGGACGGTTGTCCGGACGGTAGGGGAGCGTGAGAGCGGGGAGTTTTCGGCGGGGCAGCGGGCGCAGCAGGAGCGGATAGCTTCGGTGGCGATATTGTATAAGTCGATGAAGGCGGCGGGGTTGCACAAGGGGTGGCAGGATGCGGTGCGGGGGACGGCATTGACGGGCTATAATGAGTTTGTGCGGAGGAATGTGTCCGCTTTTTCCGGAGATGGGAGGATAGCCGATTTTGGCAAGTTGCAATTGACGGCGGGGAGGTTGTTGCTGCCGGATAAGCTGGAGGTGTGCCGGAGCGGGAAGGACGAGGTGGAAATGAGGTGGAGCAATGAAAGGTTGTATCCTGGTATGCGAGGAGACGACCGGATTATGGCGGCGATGATGAAGCGGAAGGATGTGTTTACTATCAAGATATTAAATGCGGAGGAGAATAGCAGGGAGCGGGGACGCGTCAGGATTCGCCTCCCGCCGGAGTTGGAGTGTTTTCCTCACCTGTTTGTTTATGCCTGCTCGGCAACAGGGGAGGAGTTTTCGGTGAGCAGGTATTTTTATTCATTTAAAATATAAATGTTATGGCTATTTTTAGCTCAACAGCCTTTTCCAGGCTGTCTAAATCCTTTGGAAATCTGACTACGTGTCGGACGAAGGGTACCAATATCGTGAAGGAGAAGGTTACCCAAGTGTTTAATCCCCGGACGCTGGCACAGCGGCAGCAGCGGCTTCGCATGAAGAAGCTGGTGGAGTTGTGCAGTGTGTATGATCCGGTGTTGTCGGTGGGATTCCCCGGCAGACCGATGAATTACACGCCGGATAATATGTTTGTGAAGTTGAATCAACAGGCTGTGGAAGTCAGTGCAAAGCTGGAAGTGACGGTGAACTACGACCGTATGGTGGTGTCTGCCGGCAACCGGCGTTTGCCTGAGGTGAGCGTGTCTGCGGATGAAACCGGGCAGCAATTGACGTTTACGCATGCAGCGGAGGAGTTTATGAGGCATGCAGCCGATGACGATTGTCTGTATGCGGCAGTGCTCGAAAAGACGAAACAGAGGTTGAGGCTTTTCGCGTTGAATGAGCGCAAGGATACCGATGCTGCTGTGGTGGGGTTGCCGCCAGGGTGGTCTGTCGCTTCTCTCTGCATCTATGTGTTTATTGTGTCGAAGGACGGGAAAAGCGCTTCCGCTTCGCAGTGGGTGACGCTGGGATAGGAGGTTGAAAAGGTTGAAGGGTTGAAAAGTTGAAAGGGGCGTGTTGCATCTTTCCTTTTCAACTCTTCCACTTTTTATTTCAACTAAGTTTTGTCCTTAAAATCTGTACAATACGAAAAATCGTACTATATTTGTAGTATTCAAATACAAAAAAGGATATGAAAACCGCAGCATTAACAGAGGAGGGATATGACCTGATTATGGCTATTCGGAATTACAAAAAGTCGTATCCTGACGGATATCCGGAAATATTATGGTACATTGAAAGATTATTCAATGAGTTATTGGATTGTGAAGAAGAAAAGTAATAGTTTCTCAAGAAAAATAAAGAGTAAATACTATGGAAATAATAATGAATCAAACAAAAGAGGTGGTCTCTATGAAAAAACAATTGGCAGATTTGTTGGTGGCGATTTCATGGGCGGATTTAGCCCGGACTTATTTTGGGAAGTCCAGTTCCTGGTTGTATCATAAAATGGACGGAGTGGATGGGAATGGTAAGCCGACCAGTTTCACGACAGAAGAAACAGAGATTTTAAAAGGGGCTTTGGTCGATCTTTCGGAGCGTATACGCCGGGCTGCTGATTCTATTTGAAGGGTAGAAATGTTGAAAAGGTTGAAGGGTTGAAAAGTTGAAAGAGAGGGGGAAAAGAAGAACACCCGGGCAAGATTACCTTGCCCGGGTGTTTTGTTGGGTATAAAAGGGTTATTTGAGGTTGCCGATGATGAGGACGGGGTTACTTTCTTCGGTGAGTTGCTCGTCCAATTGTTGGAGGACAGGCGGGAGCGTTTCTCCGTTTTCCCGTTTGGTACGGGCTAATTCTTTCAGGTCAAAGGCGCTCATTTTCCGTACCAATTTCTTGCCGGTCAGTTTGAAGGACGGGAATTCGTCGTGTTTTTCATCCAAGGGGTCGATGGTAAATCCGCTTATCTTGATGGGACGGAAATCTTCAAGGTCAATGAACAAGGTCATATCGCTCGTTGAGTTGACCATAATCATCGATTCGGTTTTCTTCATGGCAATGACCTTTTTCTGGATCGCAGCATAGTTTTTGTTTTTGAAAAGGACGTCCCATTGCACGCCTTCCAAATGGGATTCGGGGTCGAATTTGTCGGTGTACCGGAAGGCGATGACGGGGGTTAAACCGTTGAAGCTGAAGTGCAGCAATGAGTCGTTCCGGTGGACGAATATGTCGTCTTCATTATTTACTACCAATCCCATGCTTGGGGTAATAATCCTGCTTCCTTCCTGTGCGGGCTTGGGAGCAGACGGAATGCTGTCGATGATGTGTCCTTGCGGAGTAATCAGAATGGCATCACAATTTGCCTCATTGCGGTAATTATAAGGGAAGCAAAGTATATTCCCTTTTACAATTTGTATATGTTTGGGCAAACAGCGGGTATTTATTTTTCTTATCGGCAGTTCGTTTTTCAGATCGATAGCAAAAATATGTTTCCAGTCGCCTTGGTGGCCATAATACAAAACATCGTTATTTTCATCCACAGCATAGGAAAGAATACGGGAATATTCGTCAGGTCCTTTTCCAGCGCTCGCTAATTTACGGACAAACTTCCCCTCGGACGAAAACTGGCGGATGTCTTTGTCGCTGATGGAAATGATATATTTGTCCGAAACCCAATACATGGTGTTGTTATCCGGCAGGAGGAAGTCGCCGTTTGTTTCTAAAGGAATACATCGGATGTCGTCTGCCAACTCGCTCAGCTTTATTTCTTTCGTATCAAACGATTGGTCTAAGTCGATGAGGATGCTTTTTTTTTTCTTTTCATCGCATGCGGAAACCAGGAAAAGGAAAATCCCGATGCAACAGAGATAAAATATTCTTTTCATAAGGGCATAGAATTAAGATTTTTACAAATGTAGGCGATTTTTGTAAATAAATATCACAATGAAAAGTTAAAATGAGGTATGGGAAATAAAAAAACGGGCAAGATTCTGCCCGTTTCTTATGGCGGTTAGTTTTGAAAAGTAACCTGTTCGACCTCTTTCCAAGGGACATATACCGGTGTTTCATTGGGTGAGAAAATCAGCAGTCCGCTATTGCGGGCGTCGACATCTTCTTTATCTCCCAAACTGAGTGCCCCGTTGTTCGTGAGGGTGATGAAAGAGTATTTATAGTTCTTGGGTTCGATGCTCTTCACATATTTGAAAGGGATGGCATAGCTGATGTTGTCATTGCTGCCGTCCAGGATTTCGAAATTCATCGCTTCGTCCAGGTCAAAGACCAGGATACCTTGCTGGGTCTGTCCGTTTTTCATTTTAACGGAGCCGGACAACCTTTTCGGGGCGGTAAAATCGTTATAGGACAACATACGGACTTCATTTAGCCCCACGGCTTCAAACATCTCAAAATTTTTCCAGGGGATGTATACAGTGCCGATGTTGGGCATACTTACAAGGATGCCCCGGTTTTGGTTATTGATATCGTTCGAACCCCACATTTCGAGTTCCTGCCCTTCCTTGAGGACCACTTTGCAGGCATTGTTGCCTTTGGTTATCTGCCGGATGCTGTGGAAAGGGACGGAGTTTTTCCCGCCGGATGTCATTCCGTCCAATAAAGCGTTCTGGGTCCTTTTATCATTATTCCAGGTAATAATTCCTTTGTAAATGCCCTGAGAAGTTTTGACGATGCCGGTAATGGGAACGTCATGGAGCCTATTGTCGGGTTGATCGGCTTCCATAAATTCGATTTTACTGATTTTTTCCCAGTGTATATTGGTATTGCCTTCGCTTGGGGAATAAACGTTAAGCGACACGCCGATATCCAGGTGCTTGCCTTTCGTCAGGTCGATGATATTTCCGTCCTTTACCTGCAATTCCACACGGTTGTAGGTGTTTTGCCGGATAGACTTTATATTGCCGAATCTGCATATAAATACGTGTGTCGGTGGGGTAGAACTTTGCATCGTGTTGTTGATAAACTGCACACCGCTGTTCTTGAAATAGTGGGCATACGGATTATTGAGTTTGTCGGCATGAAAAATGTCGGTCCAGTACATTTGCCGATTGCCCCAGGTGATGTAGCCTTTTACTGTTTGGTTGTCTACGGTTGTCACCTCTCCGAAAATTTTATAACCGTTTGTTTCTGCGTGACAGGATGGGCTGATGGAAACACAGGATAAAATGCAGAGAAAGAATAGAATATTTTTCATGGGATAAATGATTTTATTTTCCGTCAGGTTTGCTTTCCCCTATGACGGATAGCTTTTGCAAAAAGTTACAACTGCAGCCGGATGAGGCTGGATACGAAAATACCCTTCCGAATGGGATCAGAAGGGTATCCGTTTTGCCTCTTGCGGCGGGTTTTAAAGCGTTTTAATCGCTTTATCCAGTCGTTTGAGCGTTTCTTCTTTACCGAGGATTTCAATGATATTATACATGTGCGGTCCTTTGGCGGCACCAACAATGGCTACCCGGAACGGATTCATCACTTTTCCGAATCCGAGTTCGTTTTCATTGATCCAGCCGGAAATGATTTTGTCCGTATTTTCAAAAGAATAGTCCTCAATTTCGCTTAAAATCCGGTAAAGTTCCTTCATAACCGGAATGGACTCCTCTTTCCAGTACTTTTTGGCGTCTTTCTCGACGTAAGTTTCGGGTGTCTGGAAGAAAAACAGGCTGTCGTTATAGATGTCGCTGACAAAATTGGCGCGCTCCTTCATCAGTCCGCAGATTTTTTCCAGCTTTTCTTTTTCGCATTCCAGTCCGTTGGCATGGAGAATACCGGAGAGCAATTCTGCAATTTCAGCATCGGGCTTAGCGATGAGGTATTTGTGGTTAAACCATTTTGCCTTTTCCGGATCAAAACGGGACCCCGCTTTGTGCACCCTTTCCAGAGAGAAAGCCTCACACAATTCCTCAAGGGTGAATATTTCCTTATCGGTACCATCATTCCAGCCCAGTAGAGCCAGCATATTGATAAAGGCTTCGGGGAAATAACCGTCTTCTTTATAACCGTGCCATTTTTCGCCTGTTTCGGGGTCTGTAAATTCCATGGGGAACACGGGAAATCCCATTTTGTTGCCGTCCCGTTTGCTCAATTTCCCGTTGCCTACCGGTTTAAGAATAAGCGGCAGGTGGGCAAACTGGGGCATCGTATCTTCCCAGCCGAAAGCCCTGTAAAGCAGAACATGGAGGGGCATGGACGGCAGCCATTCTTCTCCCCGGATAACGTGGGTGATTTTCATGAGGTGGTCGTCCACAATATTTGCCAGGTGATAGGTCGGCATCCCGTCGGATTTAAACAACACCTTATCATCCAGAATGGCCGTATTAAAACGTACTTCTCCCCGGATAATATCATTTAAGAGCAACTCTTCGCAGTCGGGCATTTTAAAGCGGATAACATAAGGAATACCGGATGCCAGCAGTTGTTGCGTCTCTTCGGGTGACAGATGGAGTGAGTTTTTCAATTCCCGTCGGCTTTGGGCATTGTATATAAACGTTTCGCCCCGGCTTTCACAGCTTTTTCTTTGCTGGTCCAGTTCCTCCGAAGAATCGAAAGAATAATAGGCATGGCCGCTTTCCACCAATTGCAGAGCATATTGTTTATACAAATCCTTTCTTTCACTCTGGCGGTAAGGGCCGTATTCGCCTCCTGCGCCTACCCCTTCATCCACGTTCAGGCCGCACCATTTCAGCGAATCGATAATGTATTGTTCTGCACCTGGTACATAACGGGTTTGGTCGGTATCTTCGATACGGAGCAAAAAATCGCCGTGATTACGGCGGGCAAATAAATAATTGAAAAGAGCAGTTCTTACGCCACCTAAGTGGAGGGCTCCGGTCGGACTGGGAGCAAATCTGACTCTGACTTTTCTTTCCATTGTAATGAGTTTTGAGTTATTCTTGATTATTCAATATATTCTGGAACAGATTTTTGGCATACTCAATACCTCTTTTTATAGCGGTATCTTTGGACGTAATGCCGCTCAGAATCGGTTCGGCGTGATTAAAAGGATTGCGTGGGTCGTCCGTCAGCAGATAGACGGTATACTTGCCGTTTTTCCCGTTTTTGGTTTTGCTGACCAGTCCGAACCAGACATCTATGGAGCGGTCGCCCAAATAAATGGTACGTTTGACTTTATACATCTTATTGCCGTTTTTCCGGATTGTTCTTGAAATTCATCACCGAAATGGCAATCACCAGGCAAAACATAGCTCCCACATTCAGATAAACGCCGGTTCTCTCGGAAGTAGCCATCAAGGTAAATACACTTGAAATCATAATCAGAAATGCAGAGAGCATGATAAGTAATTTTGCGGCTTTCATGTGGCGAATGGTTTTGTTTTTAGTAAATATTAAAATTCGTCGCCTTTATTTTACAGGCTCTTGCGTATTTATACTGTTTTTAACAGGATTTGCGTAAATTTCTAAATAAATATTGTTGAGAAGAGAGCGGTTTCCTTCGATCCGATCAATTTTTTGCGTCATTGTCTGGATAAAATGTTCCTTTTCCTGGTTATTGTAAAGGTGGGAAAACTTATTGCCCGAGTGAGCCAGGTCATACGCAATGTAATTGTTCGGCCAGAGCTTGAAATTCCGGTGTATTTTCGTATCAATCAACCGGGCCAACGCTTCTAAGCGCTCACCGTTGGACGGTAAAGCAGCGATTTCGTTTAATTCTTCCTCTTCAATGGGTTTGTCTATCGTAAAATTGATTTTGCCCTTATAGGTAGCCAATCCCGTTTGCATACTTCTCATATCCTCTTCCGGCGTCTTCGTGTATTCACTTACGGTACGGGTGTATAATTCATTTGTTTTCAGATCGTCACATGGTTCCCATTCATAAGAAATGGATACCGGAACAATATGCAATTCCCGGAAATTTTCCACAAACTCCTTTGTTCCGCTCATCTTGAACATTTTCAAAAGACTGGGCTGCGTCTTGTCGTCCCCGTTTTTGGTTCTTCCTTCGCGTTGGGCTATCCAAACAGAATTGTGTTCTTCGTGCAGTGTCTCCCGGATATACTTGGAACGTAGGGCTGAACTCACGATCATTTCGCGGACAGGAATATCCCGTTCAATAACAAAACAGGAATTGAGCTTCACCAAATCCGTCACCCATTCATTCACAAGCAGATTACTTCCGATAGCGGCCTGGGTATATTTAAAGCCGTTTTTTCTCAGGATCAGGTTGAGAATGGCGGAATCCAGAATAATATCCCGGTGATTGGAGATAAAAAGATAGGAAATATCCGGTTTAAGGTTTTCAAGTCCTTGCACCGTCACTCCGTCTGAGGTATTTTTGATGACGGCTTCTATTGCCGGACCGAAAAAGTAATTTTGAAAATCATCCCGGTTATGTACCTGTGCCAACGCATTGACAATACAATCCTTTTCCATCCGGGTAAGTTGGGTGAAAACGGATAAAAAATCTTCAGACGCGCTTAATCTTTGAGTGGCTTTTTCAATCTCACCATTCACGTAAGGCCTGATACTGTTGAATTCGGAATCCGATGTCATGTTTTTTATTTTGTCGCAAAGATAACAAAATTTCTTATTTCCCTTCCGTTTTTCCGGGGTACTCCTTCAAGGCAACCGACAACGTTTCTATGGCTTTCTTCAACTCACTTTTCTTTAACACATAGGCGACTCTCACTTCATTCTTGCCTAAGCCGGGGGTATGGTAAAAACCGCTGGCAGGAGCAAGCATCACCGTCTGGTGATTGTATTCAAACTCTTCCAGCAGCCATTTGCAGAACTTGTCCGCATCGTCGACCGGGAGTCTGACAATCGAATAGAAAGCACCTTTCGGAAGCGGGCACACGACACCGGGAATCTGATTGAGCGCATCTACCATAAAGTCCCGGCGTTCCACATATTCCTGGTGAACCCGGGCAAAATATTCATCCGTTGTATCGAGCGATGCTTCTGCTGCTATTTGTCCCAATGCCGGAGGACATAGCCGTGCCATGCCTAATTTCAGGGAAGCGGCCAAAACCTCCTTATTCCGGGTAATGAGTGCACCGACCCGGATACCGCATTCGCTGTATCGTTTGGACATCGAGTCGAAAAGAATCGTGTTTTGCTCAATTCCTTCCAGATTCATGACCGAATAATGTTGGAGTCCGTCATAGCAATATCGTCTGTAAACTTCATCCGAATATAAATAAAGATCGTGTTTTTTGACAATCTTCGCTAAAGCCTCTAATTCCTCTTTAGAATAAAGATAACCTGTTGGATTATTGGGGTTTATAATCACAATTCCTTTGGTCTTCGGGGTGATTTTCTTTTCAATTTCACTGATAGGGGGCAATGCGAAATTATTTTTGATACTTGAAGTGACCGTTTTGACTGTAGCGCCAGCCATCAGGGCAAAAGCCGTATAATTGGCGTAAAAAGGTTCGGGGATAATAATCTCATCGCCTTCATTCAACGTACTCAGAAAAGCAAAAAGAATCGCTTCGGAGCCTCCGGTCGTGATAAGTACATCTTCCTCCTTAATCTGGATGCCCAGGTGATTGTAATAACTGCAAAGTTTGGTTTTCAGGGTATGATTCCCGTCCGAAGGGGTGTATTCGATCACGTTCAGCCGCATATTCCGTACGACCTCCAACGCAATAGAAGGAGTCTCAATATCAGGTTGTCCGATGTTCAGATGATACACTTGTATTCCTCTTTTTTTGGCTTGATCGGCATAGGGGACCAATTTTCTGATGGGGGAGGCAGGCAGGATTTTGCCTTTTTCCGAAATCTGTGGCATTTTTTGTAAATTTGAGTGGTTAGACATTATTAGCACCCGTCAAGATACAAAAAAACGGTGAATTATTTACAAAGAGGGAATTATTTTAAAGAATGCTTGTAAAAAGACTGCACATATTAAGGAAAAATGGTAAAATTTATACCATTCGCATTAGCCCCCTGCCAAGCATTTTAACTTTTCCGGATTGAGGAGTTTAATTTTTCTTCCTTTGGCTTCAACAAGTCCTTCGGTTTTATATTCCGACAGCAGCCGGATAAGCGTTTCTGTGGCAGTGCCTACAAAATTGCTCAGGTCCTCGCGGGAGATACTGAGTTTTAGAGTGCCATCCTCTTCTATACCGAAATCGTGGGCAATCAGCAGCAGAATTTCGGCGAGTCGTTCCTTTACCGACTTTTGGGCAATATCCTTGATATAACGGTTTGATTCTCCCAGTTCCTTACAAGCAATCTGCATCAGCTCATAAGCAAATTCCGGATTATTGCGTATCTCTTGAAAAAGGACTGTGTCGGGAATAAAACAGAGGATACAGTCGGAAAGAGTTTCCACCGATGTGCATGCCGTCTCTTTCAGAATCACGGAACGGAAACCGAAAATATCCCCCTCTTTTTCAAATTTGATAATCTGTTCCTTCCCTTCATTTCCTGTCTGGTATATTTTGACAACACCCTCATACACGAAATAACAGCCTTTCATGCAGGTACCTTCGGAATACACCAGCGTTCCTTTTTTATATGCTTTGACACAATCTGGCAAAAACAACGGCGTCGGGTCAGAGAGCGTTTTAAATGTCTCCCTGAATTTCCGTCTGCATATTTCCGAATCCGGTAGGGTCACTACTTCACCTTTCATTTTTTCTTCCTTGCGCTAAGGTTCTTTCGGCCTTAATTCAGTAAATCACTGATTTTTCCGTATATGTTTTCTTCGTCAAATCCGCATTCAGCACGCAATTGTTGGGTGGTTCCGTGTTCAACAAACTTGTCGGGAATACCCATTCTCACCACGGTAGCCTGGTGGCCGTGAGCCGTCATGTATTCTATTACCGCGTCCCCCAACCCGCCGGTAATGCAGCCGTCTTCCAGCGTAATCACCCGGTTGTGTTTTTGGAAAACCTCTTCCAACAATTCTTCGTCGATAGGTTTCAGAAAACGCATATCATAGAGCGACACTGTACCTTCGGGAAATCTTCTGATGGCGTTCAGGGCTACATTACCGATGGCTCCGATAGAGACTACGGCCACTTTTCCGCCTTCACAGAGACATTGTCCTCTCCCGATTTCCAGTTCTTTGAACGGAGTCCGCCATTCCGCCATATATCCGTTCCCGCGTGGATAACGGATGGCAAAAGGCCCCTTGTCCGGCAACTGGGCGGTATACATCATATTCCGTAACTCCTCCTCATTTAAAGGAGCGGCAAGGATTATATTGGGAATACAGCGCAGAAAAGCCAGGTCGAAAGCTCCGTGATGGGTGGCTCCGTCCGCCCCGACTAATCCGGCACGATCCAGACAAAGCACCACAGGCAGGTTTTGCAGGGCTACATCATGGATAATCTGGTCGTAAGCCCGTTGCATAAAAGAAGAATAGATATTACAAAACGGGATGAACCCTTTGGCTGCCAGTCCTGCTGAAAAAGTGACTGCATGCTGTTCGGCGATGCCTACGTCAAAACAGCGTTCCGGCATCTCTTTCATCATAATATTCAAGGAACATCCGGTAGGCATAGCAGGGGTAATCCCTACAATTTTATTATTGATCTTCGCAAGCTCCAGTAGCGTATTCCCGAAAACATCCTGGAATTTAGGTGCCGGAGACGATTTCTTTTCATGGATCAACTCGCCGGTGACCTTATTATACTTGCCGGGAGCATGCCACGTTGTCTGGTCTGCTTCGGCTTGCTTAAACCCTTTACCCTTTTTGGTGATACAATGCAGAACCTTGGGACCTTTGATTTTTTGCAAATCCCGCAACAGCTTTACCAGATGGTTCACATCGTGTCCGTCCACCGGGCCGAAGTAACGCAGCCCCATCGCTTCAAACAGATTGCTCCGTTTAAGCAGCATCGACTTTATACTGTTGTCGATATTCTGCACAAAGTTACGCATCTTGGGACTGATGCGGTTGAATTTGCCCAGCATATTCCAGACATCGTTTTTGATTCTATTGTAAGTCTGGGACGTGGAAATATCCAGCAGATACTGACTCAACCCGCCTGTATTGGGGTCGATGGCCATGTTATTATCGTTGAGGATAACCAGAAGATTGGCATTGTGGATACCGGCATTGTTCAGAGCTTCAAATGCCATTCCGCCCGTCATGGAACCGTCACCGATAATGGCTACGGACTGGCGGTCTTCCTCTCCGTTGAGTTGGGCTGCCAGGGCCATGCCTAAAGCTGCCGAGATGGAAGTTGAGGAATGGCCGGTGCCAAAAGCATCGTACTCACTTTCCGACATTTTGGGAAAACCGCTGATGCCGCCATACACCCGTTTATTTTTAAATTGCTCTTTTCTTCCCGTAAGAATCTTGTGTGCATAACATTGGTGCCCGACATCCCACACTAAATTATCGTAAGGGGTATTCAGAGCATAATGCAGTGCAACCGTGAGCTCGACAACCCCCAGGCTTGCCCCCAGGTGTCCCGGATTTTCGGCACAGTCGTCAATGATTTTCCGGCGCACCTCCTGACAGACGTCGGGCAGTGCATCTTCCGGGATTTTCCTTAAATCTTCCGGTGTACGTATGGAATCTAATATCATATATCAATCAGAAATATCAATCGCGGATGAGGCTGTCGCTTTATTTTTCGTATACAAGCGTACCGATAGCTTCGCCGTCCATCACTTTTTTCAGATTGCCTTCCACATCCATATTGAAAACGAGGATGGGCAGATGATTTTCCTTACACATCGTTGTAGCCGTCAGGTCCATCACTTTTAATCCCTTATTATAGATTTCGTCGTAAGTAATCTCATCAAACTTCACGGCTGCCGGGTCCTTTTCCGGGTCAGCCGTATAGATGCCGTCCACCCTTGTGCCCTTCAACATCACGTCGGCTTCAATTTCTATCGCCCGGAGACTGCTTCCCGTGTCGGTCGTAAAAAACGGATTTCCGGTACCGGCACTGAAAATGGTTACATAACCCTGCTCCAGATATTCAACTGCCTTTGCCTTTGAATAAAATTCCCCTATTGGTTCCATACGGATAGCGGTAAGTACTCTGTTCTTACATCCCTCATTATCCAAAGCCGAGCTGAGAGCCAATGCGTTGATGACTGTTGCCAGCATGCCCATACTGTCCCCCTTCACCCGGTCAAACCCTTTACTTGTACCGTTTAAACCGCGGAAAATGTTTCCTCCTCCGATGACGATCCCAATCTGAATACCCATTTGCGCTATCTCATGTATCTGCCGGGCATAGCTTTCAACACGGGTCACGTCGATACCATATTTTTGGCTTCCCATCAAAGATTCGCCGCTTAATTTTAATAAAATACGCTTATATTTCATACCTTTGCGATTATTTTTATAAAATAAGATTTATTGTCCTGTTTTCCGTGATGCTTTGTAAATAAAAGCAGAGCAAAGCTAATTAAATTTGTTTTATTCTTAGAGTAATTTGAAAGTAAAATTTATATGAATAAATCAGCCGATTATAAACTCACAATCATTGTTCCGGTTTACAACGAAGAAGGAAATATCCTGCGTTTGGAACAGGAACTGGCTTCTTTTCTGAAAACTTCCCGTATATCCTCGTGTGTATTGTTTGTAAACGACGGCTCTACGGATGCCAGTGGACAGCTCATCCGGGAAGTATGTGAAAGAAATGCCGGATTCTTCCACATCCGGTTGGCCCGGAACGGCGGACTGAGTGCTGCCATGAAAGCGGGGATAGACGTGGCGGACTCCGAATATGTCGGATACATCGATGCTGATTTGCAGACGACACCGGAAGATTTTAATCTTTTGCTCGAACACGCGGGTGAATATGAAATGGTAATGGGTATTCGCACCGGCAGAAAAGACAGTTTTGTTAAAAATCTCTCTTCCCGCATTGCCAATGGATTCCGGCGAGCCATGACTCACGACGGTGTAGAAGACACGGGATGCCCTTTAAAAATACTAAGAACCGATTATGCCAGGCGGATACCCTTTTTCACCGGGATGCACCGCTTTCTGCCTGCATTGATTCAGTTACAGAACGGGCGGGTAAAACAAATTCCCGTGCGCCACTTTCCCCGAATTGCAGGACAGTCGAAATACCATTTGTGGAACCGTCTGGTGGGACCTTTCAAAGACTGTTTTGCTTACAGGTGGATGAAAAAACGGTACATCAATTACGAAATTGCCGAGGGCAATCTGAACTAACGCAAGGGATATGATTTATATTGTCGGATTCCTGGCGCAGCTGCTCTTTTCCGCCCGTTTGCTCTTACAGTGGATTATGTCGGAAAAGGCAAAAAAAGTCGTTTCGCCTTCCATATTCTGGAAACTCAGCCTTTTGGGTGCCTATCTGCTGTTCATTTACGGATGGTTGCGGGATGATTTTGCCATCATTCTGGGACAGCTTATTTCCTACTACATTTACATTTGGAATCTGAATAAAAAAGAGAGTTGGCAGAAACTGCCCGCACTGATTCGCTACATCTTGGCATTGACACCTGTTGTTGCCGTATTGTTCATGCTGAAAGATGCCCGTGGATTTGTCGAGCAGTTCTTTTTGAACGAAAACATCCCCTTGTGGTTGCTGCTCTTTGGGTCTATGGGACAGATTATATTCACTCTTCGCTTTGTCTACCAGTGGGTTTATTCAATGAAGAAGAACGAATCCCTCTTACCCTTGGGATTTTGGTTAATCAGTCTTACAGGCTCCCTGATTATCGTGGCTTATGCGCTCTACCGGAGAGACCCTGTTTTGATTTTAGGACAGTCAACGGGACTGGTCGTATACTGCCGGAACATTTATTTGCTTCGAAGGGAAAGAGGATAAAACGGAATGGGAATTTATGTACATATTCCGTTTTGCCGGAGCAAATGTATTTATTGCGGTTTTTACTCGGTGGCTTCGGAGCGCTTTAAAGAGGCCTTCATTAAGGCATTGTGTACTGAAATCGGATTAAGAAAAGACTATTACACCGGTGCTCTGCCCGTCAGTACCCTCTATTTCGGAGGAGGTACACCCTCCTGCCTCTCTTTGCCGGAACTTCAACAGGTGACTGAAAAATTGGGAAATACGTATGACATTGCGCCGGAAGCCGAGAGAACCATAGAAGTCAATCCGGAAGACCTGGAGACTGAAAAATTAAAAGGTTGGAAAGCACTGGGATTCAACCGACTCAGCATTGGCGTGCAGTCATTCCAGGACGATTTACTGAAAACCATCCAACGTCGGCACACTTCCTTCCAGATCACGGAAGGTATAAAAACAGCTAAAAAGCAGGGATTTGACAACATCAGCATCGATTTAATCATCGGTTTGCCCGGCCAATCCACGGAAATATTGCACCGGGATTTATCCCGGGCGCTTCAACTTGAAATAGACCACATTTCTGTTTACATGTTGAGTGTGGATGCCGGATCCATCCTGGAAAAACAATACCGTAAAGGCCTTTTTTGCCCGCCTTCCGAAGATGAATTGGCAGAAAAATACGACACTGTCGTAAAAATACTGAAAAAGGCCGGATACGAGCACTATGAAATCTCTAATTTTGCCCGGAAACGGAAATATTCTGTCCACAATACCTCCTATTGGCAACAAAAACCCTACATCGGTTTCGGACCCGCCGCTCATTCCTACGATCTGGCCTCCAGACAATGGAATATTTCCAATTTAAAAACTTATATTGACAATTTAAATGACGGGATATTGAACTTTGAGCGTGAGGAATTAAGTGAAGTAGATAAATATAATGAATACGTCATGACAAACCTCCGGACCATGTGGGGCATAAGGGAGGGAAATATGCGGGGAAAATACGACTTTGCGTGGGAGCATTTCTCCCGTCAGATGAAAGCCTTCATCGGAAAGGGCTGGGCGGTTGACAAACAGGGCACATACACTTTGACCGAAGCGGGGTGGTTGCTTTCTGACCGAATCTTCAGCGAACTATTCCTGTGATTGTTATTTGAAAAGCAGGCTAAAAGCCCCCGATTGTTTGTCCGTTTGCTCTTATTTCTTTAATTTTGCCAATCTGATAAACCAAACGTCTTTTCTGTTGTGGAAACGGCGTAGCTGTATAATTTTTTAACAAAATGAAAACGAAAAGAGTATCTGTAAAGGATTTATTGGAATCCGGAGAGTGTAAAAAAGAAGTTGAAATCAGCGGTTGGGTAAGAACCAAACGGGGTAACAAACAGGTAAATTTCATTGCCCTCAACGACGGTTCGACGATAAACAACATACAGGTTGTTGTGGAGACAGAGAATTTTCCGGAAGAACTTCTGAAAAAAATCACCACAGGTGCGGCAATTCATGTACAGGGAATTTTGGTTGAAAGCTGCGGGAGCGGACAGTGTCACGAAATACAGGCAAAACAACTGGAGGTATTGGGTGAAGCAGACCCCGATAAATATCCGATTCAGCCCAAAAAACACTCGTTGGAATTTTTGCGGGAGGTAGCGCATCTTCGGTTCCGTACCAACGTATTCGGTGCGGTTTTCCGGATCAGACACGCCATGGCTTTTGCCATCCACCAGTATTTCAACGAACACGGTTTCTATTACCTGCACACCCCGCTGATTACCGCTTCCGATTGTGAAGGTGCCGGGGAGATGTTCCGGGTGACTACGCTCGACCCAAAAAATCCGCCTTTGACTGAAAGCGGAGAAGTGGATTACAAGCAGGACTTCTTCGGTAAAGCGACCAACTTGACGGTCAGCGGACAGTTGGAAGGGGAGCTGGGGGCGATGGCTTTAGGAAAGATATACACCTTTGGTCCCACTTTCCGGGCAGAAAATTCAAATACGACCCGCCATTTGTCAGAGTTCTGGATGATTGAACCGGAAATGGCGTTCTACGATTTAAACGATAACATGGACCTGGCGGAAGATTTTCTGAAATATCTGATCAAGTATGCCCTTGACCACTGCATGGACGATTTGAAATTTTTAAGCGCCCGTTTGCAGGAAGAGGAAAAAACGAAAAAAGCGGAAGAACGTTCTATGGAGCTCATTGAAAAGCTCAATTTCGTTCTGACCCATGATTTCGAACGCCTTTCCTACACGGAAGCGGTGGAAATACTGAAAAACAGCAAACAGAACAAAAACGGTAAATTCCAGTATCCGGTAACTGGCTGGGGAGTGGACCTGCAAAGTGAGCACGAACGTTATTTGGTGGAAAAACACTTCAAGAAGCCGGTTATTCTGACGGGCTATCCGAAAGAAATCAAGGCATTCTACATGAAGCAGAACCCGGATGGGAAAACCGTAGCGGCTATGGACGTTTTGTTCCCGCAGATTGGTGAAATCATCGGCGGTTCGCAGCGTGAGGAAAATTACGATAAGTTAGTGACGCGCATGCAGGAAGTGGGGATACCCGTTGACGGTATGTCCTATTATTTGGATACCCGCCGTTTCGGTTCGGCAGTACATAGCGGCTTCGGCTTAGGCTTTGAACGGCTCCTGCTGTTTGTTACGGGTATGGGGAATATCCGGGACGTAATACCTTTCCCCCGTACGCCGAAGAATGCGGAATTTTAATAAATAATCCTGAAATGCAGAGTGACTCTGCATTTCTTTTTATATCGTGGTGAGACATGGCGCTTAAGCAGCATTTACAACAGAAATTAGGTTTGAAGATTAATCCTCTTCAAATCCAATTGATCAAATTGCTTGAGCTTCCCGCCTACCAGCTTGAGCAGCGTGTGAAAGAAGAGCTGGAAACGAATCCGTTATTGGAAGAAGGAAGCGAAGAGGAAGCAACGGATGAATACAAGGAGGCCGGAGACGACATGTATGCCGGTGAGGAGGAGAACGGAGAAGAAGACGTGCGGCAGGAGGATAACGACTTTTCTTTTGAAGATTATATCCCGGATGATGACGATATCCCGGATTATAAATTATATACATCCAATGCCTCACGCGATAACGATTCGAAAGATTTCGTTTTTTCACAGGACGTCACTTTCCGTGAAAATCTTCTGGACCAATTGGGTATGAGGGATTTGACGGATTTTCAGAAAAAAATAGCGGAATACATCATCGGCAACATTGACGACGACGGATATTTGCGGAGGGATATTGAAAACATTGTTGACGATTTGGCATTTGGGGCAGGCATTGAAGTCACTGTGGACGAAGTGGAGCGTCTGTTGAAAATCATTCAGGAATTTGAACCGTACGGTGTGGGTGCCAGGAATCTGAAAGAATGCCTGCTGTTGCAGATTGACCACAAACAGGGGGAAGTGTCTGGTGCCGTACTCGACAATGCGCGGTTGATATTGGAAGAATGTTTTGAAGAGTTTTCAAAAAAACACTATGAAAAGATAGCGCGGCGGCTGCGTTTACCGGAGGAAGCTATGAAAGAAGCCATAAATGAGATTCTGAAACTGAATCCGAAGCCCGGGGGGACAATAGGCGACTCTTCTTTTGAACAGACAGCCGATAAAATCATTCCGGATTTCACGTTGGACCTGACTGACGGGGAGTTGCAACTGAGCCTGAATACCGGCGATACACCCGAGCTGAAAATCAACAAATCCTATCTGAACCTTCTTGATAGCTACCAGAACGGCCAATCGGCTAAAGATAAAAAAGATGTGGCAAATTTCATAAAGTATAAATTGAACTCTGCAAAATCCTTTATTGATGCCGTACACCAACGTAACAATACCCTGATGCTGACCATGACAGCCATTGTGCAGTTTCAGAAACAGTTCTTTCTGACGGGGGATGAAAGTCAGTTGAAGCCTATGATTCTGAGGGACATTGCCGACATCACGGGATTGGATGTTTCCACCGTCTCCCGGGTTTCCAATGCTAAATACGTGCAGACCTGGTTCGGCATCTATTCCCTGAAAGACTTTTTTTCCGGCAGTATGCAGACCAGCAGCGGGGAAGAAGTCAGTACGGGCGAGTTGCGCAACATCTTGAAAAGCATTGTGGATGCTGAGGACAAAAAAAGACCGCTGACGGACGATGAACTGGTGGACAGAATGGAAAAAAAAGGCTATCAGATTGCCCGCCGCACGGTGGCAAAATATCGTCAGATGCTTGATATTCCGGTGGCCCGTTTACGAAGAGAAATATAAAATCCGGAGAGAAAAATGAAAAAACTTGCAGAAATTTTTTCTTATGCCATGCACCCGTTATTCTTACCTTTATACGGTCTGTTTTTCATTTTCAACTCCAACTCCGTTTTTGCTTTTATTCCGGCTGTAGCCAAGAATTATTGTTACGTAGTCACATTTGTCTGCCTGTGCCTCTTGCCAGTGTTGACGTTGCCCTTGTTTAAGAAGCTGCGTTTGATACAAAGCTATCACTTGTCAGACCGGAAAGAGCGTATTTATCCGGTTATTGTTTCGGTTTTCTATGCTTTTCTGGGATTTTATCTGATACGGCAGCTTCCTTACACCAACATCGTACAGCAGATGTATTTGGTGTTGATTATTGTTTTGTGCGGTTTTGCCATAGTCACCTTGCGCTGGAAAATGAGCATGCACATGACGGCTATTGGGGCGGTATGCGGCTTTTTGCTGATTATCGGTTTCCGCTATTTCGGGGATGTGCGTACAACGTTTATGGGGCTGTTGTGTTTGGCAGGGCTGCTGGGCACTTGTCGTCTCTATCTAAAAAAACACAATCCGGCACAGGTTTATGCCGGATTTGTATTTGGTTTGAGTTTTGTTTTTGCTATTCTGTACTGACGCAGTTTTTCAATACCCAAGTGCCTTCGAAACCGGGAATTTTCAAAAATTCAGCCCGTCTTTCGTAGGCTTTTTCTTCAGAAAAATGGTATTCAATGCTGACCCTGAGCCTTCCGATGGCGTCAATAACTTCTGCCGGATACCCTTCGGCTTTCAGCCCTTTCACTAATTTCTCGGCGCGCCGTCTTTCATCGCTCCGGTAACTGGCAACAATGATATACCATTTACACTTTTGTGAGGGCTTGTCAAGCGTAGGGGTTACAGAACTTGTGTAACTTGTGGTTTTATTGGAGGCGGAAGTGTTTTCAGAATTGTTTTGTGTTGTTGTTTTGTTTGCTTCTTCCGTATTCCGTACCACCGGAATATTTGTCAGTTGCTGAGGCGGAAGTGCATTATCTTTACACCCGGTCATACACAATGCCACTATCAATCCAGTCAATCCTATTTTTTGCATATGCGGAATAATTAATATTATATGGGCTACAAAGATAATCGACAGAATTAATTTTCTGATTTATATAGCCATGTTTTTTCTTTACCTTTTTCTTTCCGGATATCCTTTAATGCAGCCAGCCCTTCTTTGCGGGTGGCGAAACCGTTATAGGACACCAGATACAGATTTTCAAAGTAGGTGATGATTTTGGAGTCATATCCCTGTCTCTGCAGTTTCTCACACAGTCTGTCAGCGTTTTCTTTGTATTCGAAACATCCGGCAATCAGAAAGTAATTCTGAATTTCGTTTCGGACGGGTTTGACTTCTTCGATTACCTCTTCTTCCTCTACCGGTTCCGGTACCACCGTGTCTTTTTCAACAACGGGAGCCTCAACGATGGGCAGGGGTTGCGGTTTTTCTTTACATGACATGAGAATGCCAAACAAAGCAGCCAAAATCCAGATAAAATTTGTTTTCATAGTCAAAAGCGTTTACAATAATGCATTGAGTCATATATTTCACAAATTTAGTAAAAATATTGTTTATTTTTTATGCGGAACGCTTAATTTTGCATGAATCGGTTTAAAATGACCTCAAACAGAGGGATAAAACCGTTTTTTTTAACCGTATAAAATGGAAAGATGAAGAGATTTTTAGGCATTTTGTTTATTGTCTTCATGCTGGCAAGTTGCCGGGAGAGGGAAGAAAATGTGTTTACCGTTGAAACTAGTGCCGGAAACATCCGGATACGGCTTTATAACGACACGCCTTTGCACAGGGATAATTTCGTGAAATTAGTACAGGACGGTTATTACGAAGGGATGTTGTTTCACCGGGTCATTCCGGATTTTGTGATTCAGACGGGAGACCCTGACTCGCGGAATGCCCGTCCGCAAATGGTGTTGGGAGCGAATGACATTGGCTATAAGATTGACGCTGAAATCCGTCCCGGGCGGATTCACAAGCGGGGGATGGTTGCTGCAGCGCGGGAAGGGGACGATGTCAATCCGGAGCACCGTTCCAGCGGTTCTCATTTTTATATCGTCCAGGGCAAAGTGTACCGCCCCGGAGAATTGGATACGTTGGTCGGACAGATTAATGCCCGGCGCCATCAGAGGCTGTTTGAAAAAGTGAAAAAAGAGCATGAAGCGGCAATCCGCAAATATGAAGCGGTAAAGGATTATGACAGCCTCATGGAACTGAACCGGAAAATTTCGGAACAGGTGGGGAAACTTTTGCAGGGAGAAAAGATGGTATTGACCGATGAACAAAAGAGAGTATATACTACGGAAGGGGGTATCCCCTTTCTGGACGGCACTTACACCGTTTTTGGCGAAGTCGTGTCGGGAATGGATGTCGTGGATAAAATAGCAGGCATGAAAACGGACGAAAACAACCGTCCGGAAAAAGATGTGAGAATTATAAAGATAAAATAAGCGGAATGAAAAAATTATTATTTGTATTGCTGCCTTTTTGGGTATGTATGTCGGGAGTGAAAGCCGAAAAGTATAAATATGTCGTGCTGGAAACCAACCAGGGGGTGATAAAACTGAAATTGTATGAAGATACGCCCCTGCACAGTGATAACTTTACGAAACTGGTCAAGGAGAAACATTACGACGGACTTTTGTTCCACCGGGTGATAGAGGGTTTTATGATACAGGGCGGTTCTTCCGACTCGCGGAATGCGGAGAAGGGAAAAGCGTTGGGCATGGGTGATCCGGGATATACCGTTGAGGCTGAAATCCGTCCGGGACATTTCCATGAAAAAGGAGCCTTGTGTGCCGCCCGCCAGGGGGATGCCGTCAATCCCGAAAAACGTTCGTCCGGAGAGCAGTTTTACATTGTTCAGGGAAAAACCTATACGGACGAAGAGTTGAACAGATTGGAACAGGGCAGGCTGATGAATGCCAAAAACCGTCTGGGGATGAAATTGTTTCAGCCGAAACAAGAGGAGATGAGGCAATATATGGCGACCGGACAACAGGCGAAAGCCGATAGCCTGGTGCGTGGCATACAAACGGAAATCGAAGCTCAGTTTAAAGATTACACCGCCCACCTCATTCCTGCCGAAAAGAGAGAAGTGTATAAGACGATGGGGGGAACGCCTTTTCTGGACGGGGAATATACCGTCTTCGGAGAAGTGGTGGAAGGTCTGGACATTGTCGATAAAATCGCTGCTCAAAAAACCGGGGCGAACGACCGTCCGGAGGAGGATGTTGTCATACTGAAAGCCAAATTGTCGAAAAAATAAACTGAAAAGAGCCGGCGCGTTACATGCCGGCTCTTTTTATATTCAGATTCCTGCGATTTTCTTGATTTCGCTAAGTTTATTCAGCGCTTCGAGCGGAGTGAGGCTATTGATGTCGAGCCCTGCGATTTCATCCCGGATTTGCAACAACACGGGGTCTTCCAGTTGGAAAAAGCTCAGTTGCATGCCTTCTCTTTCTGTGGCAATGCTTTCCACATTTTTCTGTATTTTTCCACTGTTGTCGCGGTCGTTTTCCAATTGTTTCAGGATGTCGCCCGCCCTTTTGATTACAGATTGGGGCAAGCCTGCCATTTTACCCACCTGTATACCGAACGAGTGATTGGATCCGCCTTTAACCAATTTCCTAAGAAAGACCACCTTGTTGTTAATCTCTTTAACTGAAACATTAAAGTTTTTAATCTTCTTGAAGGCATGCTCCATTTCATTCAATTCGTGATAATGGGTGGCAAACAAGGTCTTTGCGCGGAACTTCGGATGCTCATGCAGAAACTCGACAATCGCCCAGGCGATGGAGATGCCGTCGTAGGTGGATGTGCCCCGTCCCAATTCGTCAAACAGCACCAGACTGCGGTCGGAAATATTGTTCAGAATATTGGCGGCTTCATTCATTTCGACCATAAAGGTGGATTCTCCTTGAGAAATGTTGTCGGAGGCTCCGACACGGGTAAAAATCTTGTCGATATAGCCGATTTTTGCCGATTCTGCCGGGATGAAGCAACCTGCCTGCGCCATAATTACAATCAGGGCTGTTTGGCGTAAGAGAGCCGATTTACCCGCCATGTTGGGACCGGTGATAATGATAATTTGCTGTTGCTGGTTGTCCAGATAGATGTCGTTGGCGATATATTCCTCCCCCGGAGGCAATTGTTTCTCAATGACCGGATGCCGTCCTCCCTTGATTTCGAGGCAGTCGGAATCGTTGATTTCGGGGCGGTGATAGTTATTGGCGATGGATATTTCCGCAAATGAAATCAGAGCATCCAGGGCGGCGATGATTTTGGCATCGGACTGGATTTGCCGGATATACGTGGCGGCTTCCGCCATCAGGTTATTGTACAACTCGGTTTCGATTTCCAATATCCGTCCTTCGGCACCGAGGATTTTCTCTTCGTATTCTTTCAGTTCCGGAGTGATGTAACGCTCTGCATTCACCAGCGTCTGCTTGCGTGTCCAGGTGTCGGGAGCTTTGTCCTTGTGGGTTTTAGTGACTTCGATGTAGTAGCCGAACACATTATTGAAAGCGATTTTCAGTGACGGGATGCCTGTTTTTTCACTTTCCCGCTGTTGCATCTCGTTCAGCAGCTCTTTGCCGTGTGTCAGGATGTTACGCAATTCGTCCAGTTCGGCATGGACCCCTTCTGCAATAACGCCTCCTTTGTTGATGGCGTTGGGTGCATTTTCGCGGATTTGGGTATCTATCTTTTCATATAGCGGCTGGCAGCAATCCAGCGGGCTGGTAAGCTGATGAAGTACGGGGTTGTCAATCTTCCGGCATTGCTCCTGCAGAAGTGGGATACATCCCAACGCTATTTTCAGCTGGACGATTTCGCGGGGGGTGATGCGGCCCGCGGCGATTTTGGATGCCAATCTTTCAAGGTCGCCGATATTCCGCAACAGCATTTCGGTTTCCAGCCTTTCGGCTTCGTGGTGGATGAAGCATTCTGTGATTTGAAGCCGTTCATTGATTTTCTCCGGTGATTTCAGCGGCATGCACATCCAGCGTCTGAGCGTCCGCCCGCCCATGGGTGTGACAGTACGGTCAATGATGTCGACCAGTGATTTCCCTTCTTCATAGGAGGAGTGCAGCAATTCCAAATTCCGTAGGGTGAACTTGTCCAACAGGACGCAACTGGACTCGTCAATGCGGGAAATGGAGGTCACATGGGCGATGAGGTCGTGTTTGGTTATTTCCAGATAACTGAGTATCGCCCCTGCGGAGCAGATGCCGCAATCCATCTTTTCAATCCCGAATCCTTTGAGAGAAGAGACTTCAAAATGTTTTTTCAGTTTGTCCCGGGCGGCATCCCGTTCGAAAAACCACTCCTCGATGGGATACATGTAGAATTTATTTCCGAACAGTTCTTTGAAACGTCCGTCCTGTCCTCTGGCGTATACAACCTCTTTGGGTTGGAAGCTGTTGAGCAGTTTGTCTATTACCGCGTGGGGGCCTTCCGTTGTCAGAAATTCGCCCGTCGACAAATCCAGCAGCGATAGTCCGGCTTCTGTTTTATTGAAACAGACGGAGGCTAAAAAGACATTGCTTTTGCTGTCGGTGGAATATTCGTTGTATGAAACGCCGGGGGTCACCAGTTCGATGACGCCCCGTTTCACCAGTTTGGTGGTTTTCTTGGGGTCTTCGAGTTGCTCGCAGATCGCGACGCGCTGTCCGGCGCGGATTAATTTAGGCAGATACGTATCCAACGCATGGTGAGGAAATCCCGCCAGACGCACATCCCCGGGCGAACCGTGGGAACGTTTGGTGAGCGTGATGCCCAGGATTTGGGAGGTGATGACGGCATCCTCTCCGAAAGTCTCATAAAAGTCACCCATCCGGTATAACATGATGGCATCCGGATATTGGGCTTTCATGGAATAATACTGCTGCATCAGAGGCGTTTCCTCACTGTTTTTTTTAGCCATATTTCAGTTTTCAAAAAGTTTTTTTGACGCAATTTTGTTTACACACATATCCTAAGGCAAATATAAATAATTTGTCGGAGAAAAGTTTAAAAGCTCATAAACATTGTTTAATTTTGCCGCTATGAATATAGAGGAATTACGTGAATACTGTCTGAGTTTGCTGCAGGCAACCGAAGATATGCCATTCGATGATGAAACCTTAGTTTTCAAGGTGGGGGGACGGATGTTCTGTTTTGCTTCCCTGACCGGCGATTTAAAAATGAATCTTAAATGCGATCCGGATGAAGCTATTGAAATCCGGGAAACTTTTCCGGCAGTGACTCCGGGATTCCACATGAACAAAAATACTGGAACACCGTATTAATAGACGGCTCGATCAGTGACAGTATGCTGAAAGTATGGATACTTCAATCCTATAAGCTGGTGGTGGCGAAATTGACGAAAGCGGAAAGAAGCAGGCTGGGATTATAATTCGTGAAAAAACAAACATTACTATATGGAAAAAATTTCGGAAGTATTGGCGACTTATAACGCATCGAATCTGGAAGACAGGATGCAGTTCGAGCTGGACGGAGTTGTTGAAAAAGAGGTGAAACAGGCCTATTGTGCCGAAAACCTGGAATTTTGTGTGTCGTGCATGGATTACACCACGCTGAAAGTTACCGACACGGAAGATTCCGTAAAATCTTTTGTTGCCGATTTATTGAAGAAACTGAAAAAAGGGAGTTTGCGGGAAGTGGCTGCCGTGTGTGTGTATCCGAACTTTGCGGGCATTGTGAGGGAAGGATTGAAGGGTACGGACATCCAGACGGCTGTTGTTGCGGGAGGCTTTCCCTCATCCCAGACGTTTATGGAACTGAAACTTTCCGAGTGTAAGATGGCAATTGCCGCCGGGGCCCAGGAAGTGGATGTGGTGATTACCGTTGGGGATGTACTGGAGAGAAACTTTGAGAAGATATACCGGGAATTGCTTGCCATACGCAAAGTGTGTGAGGGCGCCCGTCTGAAAGTGATTCTGGAAACAGGGGAGCTGAAAGACATTGAGAGCATTTTCACGGCTTCGCTGGTGAGCATGTATGCCGGGGCGGATTTCATTAAGACTTCTACGGGGAAAGTGCCAGTCAATGCTACGCCGGAAGCCGTATATGTGATGTGTGAGGCCATCAAGCAATATTATGCGCGTACGGGTAAAAAAGTGGGGCTGAAAGTGGCCGGAGGAGTATCGAAAGCGCAAAATGCCCTGCGTTATCTGACCATTGTCAATCATATCCTGGGTGGCGAATGGCTGACTTCAAACTATTTCAGAATAGGGACCTCCCAGTTACTGGACGATATTATGAAAGAAATTAAAGGCATCCGGATGAAAGAAGCGGAATAATTTATAATCCGGATACATCAGACCGGGGAGTTTCTGACTTCCCGGTTTTTTTGTACTGTTTACTCCCGATTTTCGACCTGCAACTTATTGGTGTCGATATCCTCCTCCTCGTTGTAGATTTGCAACAGGGGTTCCCGGAATGTTTTGTTTGTGATGCTCTTTTCCAGCGTGAGCAGCAGAGAGGGCAATATGATGAGGTTGGCAAGCATGGCGGCAAACAGGGTAATCGAAGTGAGCAGTCCCAGCGCGAACGTCCCGCCAAAGCTGGAAAGACAGAAAATGCTGAAACCGAAAAACAGGATAATGGAAGTGTAAATCATGCTCTGTCCCGTTTCTTTCAGAGCCAGAATCACCGAGGAACGGATGCTCCAGTTTGTGGCCTGCAATTCCTGGCGGTATTTGGCGAGGTAGTGGATGGTATTGTCGACGGAGATACCGAAGGCTACGCTGAACACCAGGATGGTGGATGCTTTGATCGGGATGCCTGCATAGCCCATGATTGCAGCGGTAATCAATTGGGGGATGACGTTCGGGACCAGGGCTATCAGCACCATTCGTTTGCTCTTGAACATCCACGCCATGAAGCCTGCAATCAGCAGGATTGCCAATGCCAGCGAGCTGAACAGGTTTTTAATCAGGTATTGGTTGCCCTTGAAAAAAATGATACTTGACCCGGTGACTTTGGCCGTTGTTTTTTCCGGAGGGAAAATTTTGGCAATGGTACGGTAGAGGGAATCCTCTTTCGCCTCCATTTTTTTCGTACCGATGTCTTTGATCCGGAACGTAAGCCTTACTTTCTGGTTGGTGGAATCGATGAACGATTTGGCCATATTGTTCATGCCGCTGCTGCTCCCTAAGGCGTATTTCAGGATGAAATTCTTGTTCGTATTGGTCGGGAGCTTGTAATATTCGGCTTTTCCGTTGTAATAGGCCTGGTCAGCAAATTTAACCGCTTCGATGATGGACAACGGGCGGGATATATCGGGGTCCTGCTGGATAATGTTGCTTAAACGGTCTAATTTCTCCAGATTCGACAACTTAAACACCTGGTTGGGCTTGTGGAAGTCGATGGTGATTTCGAGCGGCATCAGCCCGTCGAAATTGGATTCGAAAAAAGCCAGATCCTGCCGGATGGGGTCGCTTTCTTTGAGGTCGTCCACCATGTAACCGGTGGTCTTCATCTGTGTGATTCCGATGAAACTCAGAACCACGGCAGAGAGGGTGAGTGCGTAAATGATGTTCCGGCGGTTCACAACAAGGTGGATAATGCCGTCGATAACCTTATTGATGAAAGCATTGTGCAAATGGCGCGTCTGTTTGTTGTCGGGCACGGGCAGATAGCTGAACACGGACGGAATCAGTATCAGACAGATAATGAAGACGGTGGTAATGCTGATGAAGGCAATCAGACCGAATTCTTTCAGAATCTGGCTGGAAGTAATGATGAATGTAGCGAATCCTGCTGCGGTGGTCAGATTGGACAGTAGCGTGGCATTGCCGATTTTCTGCACCATCCGCTGCAAGGCTTTGATTTTGTTGCCGTGCAGCACATATTCCGCGTGGTATTTGTTGACCATAAATACGCAGTTGGGAATACCGATGACGATAAGCAGGGGGGGGAGCATGGCTGTCAGAAGCGTGATTTTGATGCCCAGTACGGCCATAAATCCCATTGCCCAAACCACGCTGATACCGATAATCGCGACACAGAAGCCGACAATCCGGAAGGAACGGAAAAACAGATAAAGAATAATGGCTGTAATCAAAAGAGACAAGGCAATGAACATATACATCTCCCTCTTGATGTTTTCTGCATTGACCACCCGGATGTAGGGTAGGCCCGAATAGTGCATCTGCACCTGGTATTTATCGGTATATTCTTTCGTAATCTTCTCGATCTCTTTGACGAGCGCCACCCGTGCGGGAGAGTTCATGACCTCTGCCGAAACGGTGACCATCATGCCGTAAGTGCGGTTTTTCTTGTTGATAAGTGTTCCTTCGTAAAAGGGCAGGTGTTCCGCAATATAGACCAGGCTGTCCAATTCCTCTTTTGTGCCGATTCTGGCAGGGAAAATGGGTTTTATCTCAAATTTTTTGAGGTCGTTGTTTTTATGAAGATTGAATGTGTGGGTGATGGATACCAGTGCATTGACGCCTTTGAGGGCTTTAATCCGGTTGCCTGTGGCAATCCAGTCGTTAACCTTGTCCAGTTCATAAAAGTTAGAGTCCTGGACGGCGAAGACCATTACATTTCCCTCCTGACCAAACGTTCGCTGAAACCGCACATAATCCCTGTAAGCACTGTCGGTAGGGGGCAACAGGTTGGCATTTTCGTACGACATCTGCAAATGACGTACCTGGAAACCCATGAAAAGAGTTCCCGTCAAAACAGCTAAAATGCATGCAATTCTGTTACGGAGGACAAGCCCCGCGATTTTTGTCCACATACGGTTGTGCTGGAAATGGAATTTTTATTTAAACTCTCAAATGTAGTAAGAATTATTGAGCTTCCTGTATTTTGGGGTTGTTTTTGTGCCTTTTTTCATCCCGCCGTGTTTTTTTGGCGAAGTTTTTTTCCACGGCTTCGGTCAGGTCCACTCCCGTCTGGTTGGCTAAACAGGTCAGCACCCACAACACGTCCGCCATCTCATCCGCCAGGTTCTCTTTTTCCCCTTCCTTAAACGACTGTTCCCCGTATTTACGCGCCATCACACGCGCCAGTTCGCCGACTTCTTCGGTGAGAATGGCCATGTTGGTCAGTTCGTTGAAGTATCTTACCCCGTAGTTTTTTATCCATATATCGACTTTTTCCTGTAACTCTTTTAGCTCCATGTCTGACTTTTTTGTGGTTTAAATCCGGTTTTTGGTATCCATCAGGATGGTTACCGGACCGTCGTTTGTTAAATCGACCTGCATATTTGCGCCGAATGCACCTGTTTTAATCTCTTTTTGCATTTCTTCGTTCATGGCTCTGACAAACCTTTCATACAGAGGTACAGAGATTTCCGGGCGGGCAGCGTCGATGTAGGAGGGGCGGTTGCCTTTTTTGGTGCGCGCCATTAGTGTGAATTGGCTGACGGCTAAAATTTCCCCGTTGATTTCCTTGACGGAAAGATTCATCACGCCGTTTTCGTCATCGAAGACACGGAGATTGCCTATCTTTGAGGTAAGCCATTCGATGTCTTCGTCTGTGTCGTCGGCTTGGATGCCTACCAGGATCAACAGGCCTTTCCCGATGGATGCGTGAAGTTCGCCTCCGATGCTTACGCCGGCATGTTGTACGCGTTGGATAACTGCTTTCATCTCTTTTCTTTCAGGCAAAGATAGTGTAAGTTTGATGTAACGGCAAGTTTATTCCGGATTCATTCTTTTCCTGAATAATCGTTTGGAACTAAATGGATTTTGGTATACTTTTGCACACATCATCGGCTGAGTAGTTCAATGGATAGAACGGAAGTTTCCTAAACTTTAAATTCGGGTTCGATTCCCGGCTCGGCTACCAATGGGGCAAAGAAATTGTTTCTTTGCCCCGTTTTTTATATCCCGATGTGTTGCTGTTTGGAGTAGTAAAGTCCGTAGGACCTTGCTACAAGGTCCCACTCTCCTGGTTATCCCCTGTATTACACATGGCGTGCACCTCTATTCGGCGCGCGAGGTAGACGCCATGCACAAACCAAGAGTGTGAGAGTTTTCAAAGACCTACTTGCAAGATAATGTCACGTTTAAAACTCCCTTTGTAAAGGTTCTGTCTCCGGGTTTTTATCATCCTGACAGCTTAAAAGGTCTTCTATTTTTTCCTGCAATGCGGAAAGTTGTTGTCGGGACATATCCCATATTGTCCCGTTTTCGGTTGATAAACCGTATTCGCATTGAGGGCACGGTATTTTGTCCGTAATCCATACTCTGCGGAAAAGGTAGGGAGAATGTCCGCAAGGGTGTATCAGGCAATCGTCGATGGCAGTGTCAATGATTTCCACGGGGGAAGTTTTTTTCTTTTCAGCCGTTTGGTTTAAACTATTTCCTGCATCCTTTTCGGGCAGACCTTCTGAATGAATCAGGAAGGAATGGAGCGTGAAATAGAGATTCATCAGTTCTTTGTCCGAAATGTTGGTGAGGGAATCATCACCGACATGAATAGCGTATTCCGTCTGGAAATCACGGGTAAGGCTGTCAAAAGAGGTGTCTTTTGCAATGAATATGGCATTAGGGGAAGGGTGTTCTGGATTTGTCGCGGCAAAAGCTGCAGGGATCCCCTCTTCTTTTTCACGGAAATTGCGAATCAGCTGATGAATGGTTTTCAATTGCTGTGGAGAGACATTTTTCATAAAATGTCTGCCAATCCGGATGTTGTAATTTCTTTTTGTTGCTGTCATTGTGTTTGATGGATTGTTTTCTTCTTTCATAATTGCTTGGTTTTTGGTTAATCACTTTGGTTTCTCATTAACTTATTTTTACTAAAAATGGGGAAAACCCCAAAATGCTACTCAATTTATCTCCATTCCTTTGAAAAAAGATTTTAAGCTATGGATGAAGAAGAGTTTCTAAAGAGAATGGGACAAAAAATTAGGGATTTACGTAATGATAAAAATTGGACTCTTTATGATTTAGAAGCCCTAACAAATATTGATTCTGGTGACCTTTCTAAAATTGAATCCGGTTATACCAATTCTAGAATCTTAACAATATACAAAATTAGTCAAGCTTTAAATGTATCAATAGATAAGCTATTTGATTTTGCTAAAGTAAATAACTAATTCATTATTATTTTCAAAGAACTTTTGTACCATTAAAATAAAAAAACGTGGTACTGTAAGCTACTGAATCGAGGTATCGCTAAACACCCACATACAAATAGACAAACAGCCCACGCTGAAACGTGAACAATTTTGTCGTATCTTGTATGTTATTAGAATTTAGCGATTTCCGATTCAAGATTTCGACAACATCACAATATTTTTATATGCACCTTTGTGCATTTTTTATGTTCATCTGCAATATTAGATGTTTTCATTGAAATTCCAAACTATTTCTACAGAAAAGAGGGGGTTCTGTGTCATGACATAAAAGCCCCGTCCCTTTGTGTCATGTTTGGATAAAGGAAGGAATATGAAATTTCTGTCCCTTATCCGTCCCCCCTAATTTTTTTAAAATCGTATAAGTATCATTTCCTAATGCGGAGCCTCGTGTTTTGTTATGTCATTAAATTTTTGTAAATTTATATCCATCCACCCAAAGAGTGCGTCATGGGGTAGATTTACAGATGATACAGCGTAAGATTTATGAAATCCGTGGACAGCGCGTGATGCTGGATTTTGATTTGGCAGAACTGTATGGTATTGAAACAAAGTATCTGAAACGTTCTGTCAAAAATAATATCCGTCGTTTCCCTTCCGACTTTATGTTTGAACTGACAAAAGAGGAATTTGACAGTTTGAGGTGCAATTTCAGCACCTCAAAAAGGGGAGGCATCCGGTATATGCCTTTCGCTTTTAGTGAGCATGGAGTTGCCCAGCTTTCTGCTGTTCTTAATAGCGATATAGCCATCGAAGTAAACATTCAAATCATCCGTACTTTCGTTGCCATGAGGCAATGGATAACAACACCCCCCATTGATAAAAATGCGGAACTCCGGGAAGAAATTGAAGGAATACATGGAAGAAGTTTTTGCCGACCAGAACGACATCAACGAAGATACCCGGATACAAATCGAACTGATAAACCAGACCCTTGCCGAGTTGCAGGTGCGCAGCAAAGAGCGCGAAAAGAAACCCCGTCCGCGAATCGGCTTCATAAGGTATGACGAATGACACAAAACCCCCGTCCCTTTGTATCACCCAATAGATAAATCTTATCACAACAGTCATGAACCAACTGCAAACCATCCAGAGCAAGATATACGAAATCCGTGGGCAGCGCGTAATGCTGGATTTTGATTTGGCAAAAATGTACGGAACAGAAACAAAGGTGCTAAAGCAAGCCATCAAACGTAATATCAGGCGTTTCCCTGCTGATTTTATGTTTGAACTGACTAAGGAAGAATTTGCTTTTTTGAGGTCACAAACTGTGACCTCAAAACAAAGGGGAGGAACCCGTTATATGCCTTTTGCTTTTACCGAGCCGGGTGTGGCAATGCTTTCTTCTGTACTGAACAGCGAAGTTGCTATTGAAATTAATATTAGTATCATGCGTGCTTTTATAGCTGTCCGCCAATTGGTCGCCAATCCTCCGGTTGATAAAGTTTCCTTGCTTCAACGGGAAGTAAAGGAACTCAAAGAATACATGGAAGAAGTCTTTGGCGACCAGAACGACATCAACGAAGATACCCGCATACAAATCGAACTGATTAACCAGACCCTTGCCGAGTTGCAGGTGCGCAGCAAAGAGCATGAAAAGGCCCCCCGTCCGCGAATCGGATTCATTATCCCGAAGCAGTGAACCGGGAATTTTCGTGTCCCTCTGATGGGGGGAGGCTCGGGAGTATAACAAAAAAGAGGTCTGCCAGCAGACCTCTTTTTGTATGAAACCTTGAGAGAAGGTTTATTTTTTGTCGAACAGTTTTGTCCAGTTTTTGTACTCGCGGTTTTTCCATTCGTTGGTGTGGTAAACGTAGCTGGCAATCAAGGGTATGACCGTTGTTCCTTCGGCATAGACCATCTGTTCGTAGGTGACATCCACTTTTCCCCAGGAGCAGGCTTCTTTGAGCGTTGAGGAGGAACAGGCTCCGTCGCGCACGTCGGCAACCGTAATTTGTACGGCATATTTGTGCATCGGGACTTCATGTCCCAGTATTTCTGCGCAAACCACTGTATCCTGTGCAAAGTTTTTCGGTGTTCCCCCTCCAATCATGAACAGTCCTGTTGTCGGAGCGTTCATTTTAATCATGGTCAGTTCGACGAAATCCTTCACCGAGTCGATAGACAGGTGTTTGTCGGGATGTTCCCACTGGTGTTTACCGATACCGAAACCGGCACTGCAATCGGAAAATGCCGGGCAGAAAATGGGTACTCCGCATTCGTAGCAAGTCTGAATCAGACTCTCTTTCTTTACGGAATTTTTAGTCAGCCATTTACCGATTTCCCAAATAAATTCGCGTGAAGAGTAAGGACGCGGATCCAGGGAATTGGCAATTTCGTAGGTCGTATGGTCGCATTTCTGAAGCTCTTCTTCATCGATAAAAGTATCGTAGATACGGTCGATGTATAAATCCCGTAACTGCATGTCGGGCACATCCTGGTGGCCTTTGTAATGTTTGAATCCCAAGGCTTCAAACAAATCCATGTCGATGATGGAGGCTCCCGTAGCAACTACTACGTCCACCATTTTGTTGCGGACCATGTCCACGTATACCTGCATACATCCGGCAGCACTCGTACTTCCGGCAATGGTAAGAATATTAGTACACTCCTTTTCTTTCACCATTTTCAAAAGAATGTCCGCGGCGCGGGCGGTGTCTCTTGAGGTGAATGACATATCGCGCATGGCGTCAATCAACTGGGTAGAGTCGTAAGACTTAATGTCGATGTGTTTAATCGTGTCTTTTAATAAATCTTTCTTTTCCATTTTTATATTTAAACGATGTAAGGTACAATTATGAGGACCTTACTAACTCAATTCGGTTTATGCGTTGTTGAATTTCATGCTCAGAATCTGATAGATCAGTTTGGAAGCAAGAAAATCGGGGGCTTTGTTGATGTCGTTCGGACAGAGTTCCACCACATCCAGCCCGATGATATTGTGGCGTTCGTTAATCAGTTTCAGGAAATTAATGACTTCCCGATAGTTCATGCCGTCCGGTTCGGGTGTGCCGGTGGAAGGCATATACGCCGGGTCAAACACATCCAGGTCGATGGTGATGTATACGTTGTCATTCAGCTTTTCCGAAACGTCATACATCCAGTTGGATGATTCTTTGATTTCGTGGGCATAAAAAATGCGGTCGGGCTCGATGTTGTGTTTTTCCTCGATGCAGGAGCTGCGTATGCCGACCTGTGCCACCGTTGCCATTTCCTTGGCGCGAGCCATCACACAGGCGTGGTTGTGGTCTGAGCCTTCATAAGAGTCTCGCATGTCCGAATGGGCATCGAGTTGTAAAACGGAATAGTTTTCGTAGTGTTTGGCAAAAGCCCGGAAAGCACCGATACTGACGGAGTGTTCGCCACCTAAAATCACCGGAAATTTCTTGTCGTTCAACAGGGCAGCGACTTTCATTTCCACCGCGTCAGACATTGCTTCGGGCGAAGCGTTTTCCGTCACTGGGTCCAGTGTCGCAATCCCTTTTGTATACACTTCGGAGTCTGTTTCTATATCGTATAGCTCCATGTTGGCGGATGCTTCCAAAATGGCTTCGGGCCCCTTGTCCGCACCTTTAAGCCACGTGCTTGTTCCGTCGTAAGGAACAGGCAACACAACGATTTTTGCGTTTTCGTAATCGGTAAACTCCTCTTCCAAGCCTCCGTAATTCAGTTTTTCCATACTTCCTTTTTTATTGTTTCAGCCTTGTGGTCGGTTTCGTCTGTTGTCTACGAACTAATTCACAAAACTATACTATTTCGCCGAATTAAAAAATATTAGATACGGGAGGGCTTAAAAGTTGACTTGAAATCCTACGCCCAATACTTCTTTGAATTGCAGACAGGGACCTTTCGTGCCGTCTTTCTGTGCAATTTTCGTGTCGTTGTCGTAAATCATGTTAGTTGAGATGTTGGCCGAGAACCATTTGTTTACTTTCATGTTCAGCATCACATCCCAGCGTACGTCCACATTTTTGGCGTCTTCCAGATAGTTGGAAAAGAAATCGGCACGGGAGTAAATGGTCATGTTTTTCAAAAATTCGTAATTTACTTCGAGTTTCAGGTTACCACCCATTTCTGAAAACAAGTGCTTTCCGGGTGTAACGCCGTATGCTCCCTGTTCGGAAAGTTCATCGCTGGTAACAAATGTTCCTCTCCAGGAAAGTGCTGAAAAAGTAGCCGTAAAATATTTTTTGGGGTTCCACGTCAAACCGACACCCCCCATCAGGTAGCCCGGAGACATGAAACGCGAAATCAGTTCCTTCGGTTCCGCCTTGTAGTCGTATCCTTTGGCAAACTGGGAGTTGAAATTCACCATGCTACTGAAGTATAGGTTTTTAGCCAATTCATACCCGTAGGTGGATGAAAAGTAAATTTTGTCGTTTGTTTTTTTGCTCCCGTCAGTTTCTGTTTTGTTCAGACCGTAGGCCAGTTCCAGACGGTTCTGCCAAAGGTGTTTGTTTTTCTTGTAGTCTGCGCTGTAAGCAAATGAGACATCAAACCCTATGGCATTTTCACCTCCGGCGGCCCAATTGCTCAGATTGATTTGGGACAGATTCAGCGCAGCCATTCCCCCCAGCGTCCAACTGGAATCTTTTTTTACTTCTTCTTCACCATACACACACAAAGATAACACACTCAGTATCACACCGAGAATTATTGATTTTTTCATAGCTGTTTATTTAATTATTTGCGCAAAAATAAATTTTATTCGTTATTTTTTACAGTGATGCTTTTCAAATTTTCAATCGCCTGTTCTTTGTTGATGTGAAGAACTTCTCTGTTGCGCATGATCCACTCGCCGTTTACCATAGAGGAACGGATGTTTTTGCTGTTCATGGCATACACCACTGCCGAATATTCATCATACACCGGTTGTATGTTGCTTGCGTTTAGGTTTACAACTATGAGGTCGGCACTTTTTCCTGCTTCCAGTGAGCCGGTACGTTCTCCCTGCCCCAGGGCTTTTGCCCCGTTGATGGTTGCCATGCGCAATGCCGTTGCCGCATTTACCGCCTCCGGATTGTAATGTAATGATTTGGGCAATAATGCGGCGAACCGCATTTCTTCCACCATATCCAGCGTGTTGTTGCTGGCAACGCCGTCAGTGCCGATGCCTACGGTGATTCCCGCTTTCATGTAAGTATCCGTGTCAGCTATCCCGCTGGCCAATTTCAGATTACTTTTAGGACAGTGTCCTATGGATGTTCCGGTTTTAGCCATCAGCTGCACTTCTTTTTCGTTTAGCCAGACGCAGTGGGCTGCAATGACATTCCGGTCCAGGATTCCGATGGAATGAAGGTATTCCGCAGGAGGCATACCCGTTTGTGCTTTTATGTCTTCGACTTCTTTGCGGGTTTCTGCCACGTGTATTTGTAACAAGGCGGATTCTTTGTCTGCCAGACGCTTTGCTTTTTGCAGGGTTTCTTTTGAGCAAGTGTAGGGGGCATGGACCGTTACGGAAGGATGGATAATGGCATCTCCCCGCCAGGTCCGGATCAACTCTTCGCTCAATGCCAGTCCTTCATCCACTGATTTGAAACTGGCTGTGGGGAAATCTATCAGTGATTCATTCATTACTCCCCGGATTCCGGCGTGCTTCGCTTCTTCGGCAATCACGTCCTCAAAGAAGTACATGTCGTTGAAACAGGTTGTCCCCGATTTAATCATTTCCACGAGAGCCAAGCGGGTTGCTATTCTGACATGTTCCCGCGTGATCAGCCGGGCTTCTGCAGGAAAAATATATTCCGTCAGCCATTGGTGTAAAGGTAAATCGTCGGCATATCCCCGTAACAAAGTCATGGGTACGTGTGTGTGCGTATTGACAAAGCCGGGCATAATCAGCATCCCGCTCATGTCCTCCACACATTCGCTGGTATCCTGAATTTGAAAGGTATTCATTTCTCCAATCGCTTCAATCTTCCCGTTTTTAATCCGGATGAAACCGTTTTTAATGACCTCCATCCCGTCATTCATAGTCAGAATACGGGCGTTACAAATGGTTTTTGAATTCATTCCGTTTATAAAATTATTCGATAATCCAGCGTTCGATATTGCGGGTTTCAGAGGAGAAATTAACACCTATTTTGAACACCCGGCGCGCATCCGATGCGAAAGGCAAGGCATACCCCTTGTCGCGTATCTGCTGCAAGGCCTCTTCCGCCGTACCGTCCAACTTAAATTCCATGACGTAAACATATTTATCCGTCTGCAATACCAAATCGATGCGACCGTTGCTGGTGTGGTACTCCGCTTTGACGTGAAAACCCATCAACCTGAAGACGATGAAAAGTACATTCTGGTAGTGAACCTCCTGGTCGCGTTTTATCTGCTCATAGGATGTGTCGGCAAACAAGCTCTGCAAACGACGCAAAAAGGCATCCACATTACCACTACGCACTTCCCGGACAAAATGCTGTATCTCAAAACCCGTCTTACGCTCACTTACATTCGTATAGAAGGGCATCAGGAACTTCACAAAGCCCTCTTCCACCTCCCGGTTTGGAAACCCTAAAGAATACATTTCAAACTCTTTGTCATACCCTTTTATTGTCAGATAACCGCTCTGGTAGATCACCGGAATGGGGTCCGTGGAAGCCGAATCCACACTGTTCAGCACTTCCGCTGTGGTCTCCTCATGCGTCAGGCTCTCCAGGTCGTAGTGGTGCATTTGCAGTAACTCCACCAGATAGGTCGGGGTACCCGTCTCAAACCAATAACTGCGGAATATCTTGGCATCAAAAGTATTGAGCACACTGAAAGGATTATAAACTCCGATGCAATTCTCACAAAAATGGTAACCGTTGTAGTTTTCACGCAGTTTGGCAAACGTCTCTTCATAACTCATTCCGTTTGCTTCCCCCAAGGCACGTATA
>Ga0137307_100136_pt1 | contig 114181 bp, 79 predicted proteins | sample NAcewD2O_March_2_FD_97180 | JGI IMG/M metagenome (GOLD analysis project Ga0137307, IMG submission 97180) | Mouse cecal microbial communities from Vienna, Austria - N-Acetylglucosamine amended D2O_March | ecosystem: Host-associated > Mammals > Digestive system > Large intestine > Cecum | place...
ATCTTCACTGCCGGCTCGGTGGCCGGCCTTTCCCCCAATCCAAATTTTGTAGCTTGCCTATGAAAAATGATTCTACCCAATTGTTCCCTTCAGCGATGAAATCCGCAACCCCGCGCCACCGCCGCGACCAGGGCCTGGCCCCCCGCAGGTCGACTATCCTGTTCATACGTCAGTTTGCCCGCGCCTACAGCTGCTCCCCTTCGCTCCCCGCGTCGCTCGGTTCGTTTGTCGCCAATTAGTCATCTCAGGGCGAGACAGGCCCGCCGGAGCCGCGCTCCTGATTGCATTTTGCCGTCAATTGACGGTTGTCTGATAGCATAATGAGCGGCCCGCCAGAAAATTTAGCCCCCGGATATTGTATGTTCGGGGGATTTTTTTGTAAATTTGCGCATTGCTACAATATAAGCGCCGGGTAGCCGAGCCTTCTCCCCCTGCCTTGTGATGGAAGATGGAGGCCGGACCCCCGAACATAAAACAAAATGGATATGAAAAGAAAACTTCTGACGCTTGCTGTCGCCGCCCTTGCTGTGGCATCGGCCTACGCGGTTCCCGCCAGACGCCTGACCCGCACTGTCACCCAGCCCGACGGATCCGTCGTGACAGTCACCCTGACGGGTGACGAGTGGTTCCACACCTATGTCACCTCCGACGGCCTGGCTGTCGATTTCACTCCCGAGGGCCATGTGGTCTACCGTCCCGCAGACGGCATCAGCCAGGTGTATGCCCACGAGGTCTCGGAGCGTTCGGCCGCCGAGCAGTCGTTCATCGCCGACCGCGCCGCCACCCTCGAATACGCCGCCCAGCGCGCCTCCTCCCCCAAGGTGCAGGCCCGCCAAGCCATGCGGGCCGCCGTGAAAGCCCCCATGCGCAGCGCCCAGGGACGCGTGAGCATCGAGCAACAGGAGTCGCAGGTGCCTCACAAAGGTGTCGCCCACGTCCCCATACTCCTTGTGCAGTACAAGGATGTCAAGTTCAAGGACGGCGACGGGGCCAACGCCGTCTTCAAAGAATTTTTCACCGGCGAAGAGAAGAGCGCCAAGAAATATTTCACAGACGCATCGATGGGGAAGTATGACCCGCAGTTTCATGTCTACGGCCCCTACACAGTGTCGCAGAACCGCGTCTACTATGGCGGCACTGACTATTGGGGCAATGACGAGAGGCCCGGTCATATGGTCAAGGAAGCCATCCAGCTCGCCGACCCCGAGGTCGACTTCTCCATTTTCGACAACGACGGCGACGGCGTTTGCGACGTGGTCATCGTCCTATATGCCGGGGTGGGTCAGGCCTCTTCCGGCGTGGCCCAGGCCGTGTGGCCCTGCCAGTGGGACCTCGCGTCGTCAGGGGCCGGCTCGGTGACCTGCGACGGGGTCAGGATGACCAAATTCGCCGTGTTCAACGAGCTCAACGGCTCATACCAGACGGAAATCGACGGAGTCGGCACATTCTGCCACGAGTTCTCCCACTGCCTCGGCCTGCCCGACTTCTATGAGACCACCTACGGCAACGGCTACTTCGGCATGGGCGACTGGTCGCTCATGGACCACGGCTGCTACAACAACGACGGCTACACTCCGATAGGCTATTCCGCCTACGAGAAAGCCTACATGGGATGGATCGACATCGTGGAAGGGGAGAAAAACACCCATTACGACCTCCCTGTGCTCAACAACAATGACACCCCCGAGTCTTTCGCCCTCCTGCTCGCAAACGACAAGGACCCCAACGAATACTTCATCTTCGAGAACCGCGCCCGCCAAGGATGGGATGAATTCCTCCTCGACGAAGGCATGCTCATCACCCATGTCACATACAGCGCGTCGGCATGGAGCGGCAACACCGTCAACAATTACTCCCTTCAGCGCATGACAGTGGTCCCGGCCGACAACCGCCTGACAAGTTCCACCCAGAATGCCGACCTCTGGCCCAAAAGCTACGCCACGGAGTTCACCAACACGTCGACCCCGGCGGCCCGCACCAACACCGGCACATACCTCTCCAAACCGGTAACTGAGATAACCCGCGACCCGCAGACCGGCGCCATCTCTTTCTGGGTCGACCGTCAGCCGATACCCGACACCCCTGCCCCGGTTCCCGCCGAGCCTGCCGTGGAGGAAGCCGGAAGCTTCACCGCCTCCTGGGCGCCCGTCAATGTGGAAGGCACAGAGGTCAGCTACACCCTCCAGGTGTGGCCCGCGACAGACGGCCTCCCCATGCCCGCCGTCTGGACCGATTTCGCCAAAGCTCTTGATGGCTGGACACTCGAAGGGGAATACAAGCTGCTCTCCTCCTCGATGTATCTCGGCACGGCTATGAGCGACGGCTCCATGACCTCCATCGCCCGCGTCGCGCCAGAAAACGGCGTGGCTACCGTGGTCGTGAACGCCAAACGCTGCGGCGCCGACACCGACCCCGTCATCATCCTCTCCCTGCTTGACGAGGATGGCGTCCAGGCCGCCGTCGAGGTTGTTGACGCGCAGAAGTCGGCGACATACCACTCCGTGGCGTTCTCGGGCCTTGACGACTCCAAGACATACGCCGTGAAGGTGGCCAACCGAGGCAAGTCCAAGCGCGTGACCCTCTACTCGGCCATGGCTTTCAGCGGCGACTGCGCCGATTGCGACGACATCGACTACGACAAAGCCCTTGAAGGGGTGCTGTCGTCATCCTCAGCCCCAGCCAGGGCCGAGCAGACCGTCAGCGGCGAACGCATCACCATCACCGGCATCACCGACACATCCTACAAAGTGACCGGCCTGAGCAACATCATCTACCGATACAGGGTGAAAGCCGTCCCCGCCGATCCCGAGAAGGGCAAGGAGAGCCTCTGGTCGGCGACATCCGAGATTGACCTGTCGACATCCGGCGTGACCGTGCCTGTGGCTGGTGAGGCTGCCTCCGCCTTCATCCTTGTCAACGGAGAAATCGTCGCCACTCCCGGCGCGCGCCTCTACTCAGTCTCAGGTGCCGAGGTCAGCCCCTCCGCGCCGGGCCGCTTCGCCGCGTTGCCCGGGGCATACATCCTCGTCGCTCCCGGCCACCGTCCGGCCAAGATAGTCCTCTGAGCCATCCGCGCTCCCATCCATACACCGCGCCGCGACTTTCGCCTGACATAAGGGCAAAAGTCGCGGCGCGGCTTGTTTCCCCGGTGTGATATTCGGCTGATTTTTTGCCTGTTTGGATTTTTTTTCGTCAGGTCAGATGTGTCCAAATCGGCCAATATCGCCTCTCGTGATTAAGATTGTTAACTTGTGTGAAAATCCATCTCCGGCCAGCCAGCATCCATAGAATCAAGAGGATAAACGTCTTGTGTTGCATTTTGTCATCTGAATTGGTGTAATTAATATAAATGATTTTGGCGGCTTTAACGCTGATTAGTTGTTTTTTTTGATTATTGAAAATATTTCACAAATATTTGGAAAGTAAAAATAATTATTCTAAATTTGCGACATAAACAGGCTGTGTGTTCGCAGTGGATGTTTTAGCGCTTTGATGCTGGCATTCTGTCATAGAATATGCGGTTGTGGAAAATTTTATGCGCCTATGATGATGTGTAATCTTACAAATCAGGGATGCGGTCCGGGGGCGCGGGGCCGACAGTACGATCAGACATAAAAGACTTCAAAAACAATCATAAATCAATTTCGAGAGGGAAAAGGATAAATTAGCGGATTCATTTATCCATGACATCGGCCCAGGCCGGTAAATGCCCGATCAGGAGTGTTTAACTTAGAATCCAATGTAGACACGTTATGAGAAAATCAGTATCTCTGATGCTATCAGCAGCGTTGACCCTCGGGTCAGCAGTCTCCTCTTACGCCGCTCCTTTGGCGAAGAAGGCAGGGGGTGTCACCGCGGAGAATCAGTTGGCGGCCAAAGTCGCTGCCCCGGGTGACCAGAAGGGAAAAATCATGCTCACAAACCCAAGGCTTGCAAAAACAGCCCAGGTCTCTGGCCTGCACAAGGTGAAATCACAGCTCCAGGCCAAGCGGCAGGCGGCATTGAAGTCGGCCACCGCCGCCCAGCGGGCAGCTGCCGCAGGCATTGACCTGCGGGGCAATGTGGTCTATTCCGACACATGGGGCGAAGCCTCTCTGCCTAACGTCTCCACGATTCCCACCTCCGAAGGGGGGGCGTTCGGGCAGATAGCGCCCCTGAACAACAGCTACATGTATGGCAGCGTCGACAACGGCGACGGCCTCTACTTCGGTGTCAGCCATATGTCTATCTTTGGGATGGATTTAATGACCCTCGACACATATGACACTGACACCTGGGAGAAAATCAGCTCCAAGAGTGTCAACTATGACTGTATGTCGCTTGGATGCGCCCTCGACCCTGTTTCCGGCGACATCTACGGCGTTTACTATGCCGTGGAGGGGCAAAGCCTTGTCTTGAAATGGGCAAAGGCCGACTACGAGAACGGCATCAGCATACCGATTGCCGACTTCCCGGTGGGTGTGATGAGCGTCGGAGCAGCCGACGACGGCACTTTCTACGCCCTCGGTGTTGACCTTATCCTTTACAAGGTCGACAAGACAACCGGACAGACCGAAGCGGTCGCCCAGGCCGATCTGCCTTCCCAATATTTTTCCGGAGGTTGTGTCAACACCGCCAACAACACATACCTGCAGGCTTACTCGACCGACACTGAAGCAGGTCTGGTGGAAATCAACCTTGAGACCGGCGAGACAGTCGAATTGTGCCAGTATCCCGACGGCGAAGAGATTATGGGCCTTTACATCCCCAAGCCTGCCGCGGCAGACAAGGCGCCCGCAGCCCCCGGCCTGACCGTGGCATGCGATAACGGCTCGATGGATGTCGCCATCAAAGTGACAATGCCCACGACCCTCTTCGACGGCACTCCCGCCTCGGGCCAGACATTCTCTTACAAGGTGGTGACCGGCGACGGCACGACCGTTGCCTCCGGCACAGCGGCCGCAGGGGCTGAAGTGACAGAGACCGCTACCCTGACCGCATCGGGCATGACCAAATTCGAGGCCACCGTCTCCAACGACGCCGGCGTGTCACCCAAGACAAAGGCTTCATGCTTCGTGGGCAAGGGCGCACCCTCGGCTCCCGCCAATGTGAAGCTCGGATGGGCCGACGGCACAGCCACCCTCACCTGGAATGCCGTCACCGCATCTTCCGACGGCGGATTCCTTGATCCCGCGGCAGTGACATACACCGTGGCCGGCGCCGACGGCGAAATCATCGCCTCTGGCCTCACCGCCACCACATTCACCCAGGCCGTGCCCCTTCCCGCCAGCTACACCGCCCTGTCATATTCCGTCAAAGCCGAATATGATGGCAAGAGCTCGGCCTTCGTGGGCTCCAACGTGGTGGGCCTCGGCGAGTTCACCACCCCGCTCTCCATGGACATGACCGATGCCGCCAACTTCGCAATCCACACCATCGAGGATGTCAACGGCGACGGCAAGACTTGGAACTTCTCCAGCGGCACCCGCTACACATACCACTCCTCCAATGCCGCCAATGACTGGCTGTTCTCCCCCGCCGTGAAACTTGAAGGCGGAAAGTCCTACAAGATTTCAGCCGTCGTGGCTGCCCAGGCCAACAGCTATGCCGAGCGCATCGAGGTGTTCCTGGGACAGCAGCCCTCCTCCGCAGCCATGACTCTCGAGGTGATTCCCTCGACAGATGTTGTCGGCACCGCCGACACCGAGATTGAGGCATATGTCACCCCCTCCGCCACCGGAATCTACCATGTCGGCTTCCATGCCATCTCCGATGCCAACAAATATTACCTCCACCTGAAATCATACTCGATTTCCGCCCCCATCTCGGCCTCCGCTCCCGAAGCCGTGGAGAATGTGTCTGTCAAGGCCAGCTCCTCTGACTGCTTCAAGGCTGAAATCTCCTTCAAGGCTCCCTCCAAGACCATCGCAGGCGACGCCCTGACCGGAAATGTCAAAGTCAAAGTGCTTCGCGGCGAGACTCTCGTCGCTGAGGAGCCACTCGCCCCCGGCGCGACAAAGAGCCTGGTGGATAACACCGTTGTCAATTCCGACACATACATCTACTCCTTCATCCCCGTCAATGCAGCAGGCGAAGAGGGCAAGACCGTCACGGTCGCTGCCTTCATCGGGGCCGCCAAGCCCGGCCAGGCTGGCGACTTCGCAGGCTATTCGGCAGGCAACAAAGTCAACCTCTCCTGGACCGCTCCCACGGTTGACGCTGACGGCAACGCTCTCGTCGCCCCCAGCCTTACCTACAATGTCTGGTCTGTCGAGGGCGGCTATCTCGCAGAAGTACTCAACGATGCCCCCATCACCTCCACCAGCTACTCGCTTGACATCGACGTGCCCGCCGAGCAAGATTTCGTGCAGTATGCCATCCAGGCTGTCAACTACGACGTTGAGGGCGGCGCATCCGGAGCCCTTGTCTCTGTCGGTCCCGCTTATGTGATGCCGGTGCTTTACAGCGGAGGCGCCTCTCTCGAGAGCTATATCCTTGGAATCTCCGGCACAGGTGACGCCAGCCTCGGCGACGCGAGCATGGGTGTCGCGCCTTATGCGGGTGAGGACTTCTTCTACGCCAAGTTCACCGCCATCGGCCAGACAGAGTCGTTTATAACCGGCAAAATCGCTGTCACAGGGGAGGCCCCCGTGGTCATGTTCCGCGAATACAAGCTTTCTGACCAAGACACCAACGGTACTGTCGTCTCTGTCATATGTGAGGGTGTGACCACCGAACTTGCTTCCTACACCCATGCCGACCTCGACACCGATGTCTGGAGCAAGCGCAAGTGCTCCCTCGCCCAGTTCAAGGGCAAAGAAGTGCAGCTCTTGATCACCGCTGTCTGCAACGGTGTGGCCTACAATCTGTATGATGAAATCAACATCTGCGAGGACATCAACTACGACCTCCAGGCCGCCATTTCAGCTCCCGCCACAGTCGAGACCGGCGCAGAGTTCAATGTCTCCGTCACCATCGTGAATGACGGGGCCGAGGACTCCGACTCATACACCGTCAACCTCTACCGCAACGGCGAGATCGTCGACACCAAGACCAACAACTACGGCCTGGCCGAAGGCGAGTCTGATGTGATGACCTTCAAGCAGACCCTCGGGCTCCACGACGGCGATTCCGCCGAGTACAAGGCTGTCGTTGTCTACGAGGCTGACGAGGTGCCAGACAACAACACCACCGCTACAGTCGTTGTCACCCGCAAACGATCGACCCTCCCCGCTGTCACCGGCCTCGCCGGCGAGAAGACCGCAGACGGCAACTCCCTGACATGGGATGAAATTGTGATCGCAGATGCCATGCCGATGGATGTCACCGAAGACTTCGAGTCAGCCGAGCCGTTCGCCAAGGAGTTTGAAGGTTGGACCTTCGTCGATGGTGACGGCAAGGCAGTGGGAGGATTCGAGGGCATCGACCTCCCGGGCATTGAACCCGGAACCACCACGGGCTCGTTCTTCATCTTCGACAATGCCGACAACACCTTCAACGAGTCTTTCAACACCTCCAGCGGCACCAAGTTCCTGGCCGCGCTCTTCAATTTTGATGACAGCCAGGTGGATGACTGGGCGATCTCGCCCCTCCTGACCGGCGAAGCCCAGACCATCTCCTTCCAGGCCCGCAGCTATTCCGCCGACTATCCCGAGAAGATTGAGGTGTGGTACACCACCGATGACTCCGCCAATCCCAACGACTTCGTGAAGGTGGAGGCGTTCGGCACCAAGACCCTTTCTGATGAGTTCCTCCTCTGCACCGCCGACCTCCCTGCCGGAGCCAAGCACTTCGCCATCCGCTCATGTGCAGCAGGCGCGTTCATGCTGATGATTGACGATGTCACCTACAAGGCGATTGTCGGATTCAACGGCCAGCTCCAGGGCTACAACGTGTATTGCGACGGAGTCAAGCTCAACGACGCTCCCGTGGCCCAGGCTTCCTACCTCCACGCCACCGAGGATGACGCGGCCCACACCTACCATGTGACCGCCGTCTACGACAAGGGGGAATCTGAACTCTCAGACCCCGTGACCGTAGGCCAGTCTGGTGTCGACTCAGTACTCGCCGCAGGCCTCAAGATTTCAGTCGAAGGCCAGTCGATCGTAGTGACCGGTGCCGAAGGCAAGCTTGTCACCATCAACTCCGTTGACGGCAAGACCATCTACGCCGCCCAGGGCGACGCCCGCGTGGCAGTCAACGCCGCCATCTACCTGGTGACCGTCGACCGCAAGACCGTCAAGGTCGCCGTCCGCTGACCCATACCCTTATCTTAACGTAACCGCCCCGGAGCTTCACCGCAAGCCGCCGGGGCGGTTTTCTTCGCATCCATCCGAAAGAATCCTTCCATAACACCCCAAGAATCACCGAAAATCACCGAAAATCTGCGCATCTGCGGAATCAACGCATCTGCGGCATTTGTGTATCTGCAGAATCCTCTGCGCTCCCGAGACTCACGCAGATTCCGCAGATACGCAGATTTCCCGCAGATAATTTGGGTCGCTTCGCTCCCGCGTGGATTCCACAGATTAAAATTGATTCCAAGGATTGGGGTCGATTTCACGGATGGGGGTGGATGCCAAGGATTGAGGTTGATTACGCAGATAAGACAGGAGGCCTGGGGAATCCGGAGGATTCCTTAACTATTAGCCGGGGGTTGGCGGCCGTAGGCCGGTAACCCCCGGTGAATGCGTCAGGCGGGGGATTCTGAAAGAATCTTTTATAGATGAATGTCGGTCAGGAGGAGGGGAGCAGCCGCGCGGAAAGCTCCCAGAGAAGGTATAGGGGTAGGAAGACGGCGGCGAGGGTGAAGGGGTCGGAGGTAGGGGTGATCACTGCGGCGGCTATCACAAGCGCCACGATCGCGTGGCGGCGGTAGCGCGTGAAGAATCCCCGGGTCATTATTCCGGCGCGCCCCAGGGCCCATGTCAGGAGAGGAATCTCGAATGTGACCCCCATGACGAAAAGCATCGACATGAAATTGTCCATGTAGGAGTCGAGCGTGATGGTGTTGGGGATGTCAGCCGAAAGCTGGTATTCGGCGAGGAAACGCAGTGTCAGCGGGAAGACTAGGTAATAGGCTGTGGCCATCCCGAGATAGAATAGCATGATGCCGGAGATGAACGCCGCCGAGGCGTTGCGCCGTTCGTGGGGATAAAGGGCGGGCGAGATGAATCCCCAGAGCTGGTAGACAAGCAGCGGGAAGGTCGCCACCAGGGCGAGCTGGAAGGAGAGGGTCAGATGGATGAAAAACTGCGAGGCGAGCTGGGTGTTGATGAGGCTCACCGCGAAGTCGGCAGTGTCGGCCGGGGTCTCGCCGGCCATCTCCGAGAGCCGGTCAAAGAGGGAGTAGAGGGGGAACGAGCCGTGACACGGGGCGAGAATCACGGAGTCGAAAATCCGTGGCATCAGGCAGAACATGGCGATGGCGGCCACAGTCAACGTGGCCGCCATCCGGAACAGCACCCCGCGCAGCGCGTCGAGATGGTCCCAGAATGTCATTTCTCGGGAGTCCGGTGTGGTGGGCAAGAAGTTTTGGGGCTTAAGCGTGGCGGCCGGGCCGTCGCGGGGTTATTTGCTCGGCTCTTCCGTCTCCTTCGCAGAGTCGGCGGCGTCTTTTATCTCACGGGAAGCGTCGTTGAGCCCCTCCTTGAAGGAGCGGACCCCTTTGCCGAGGCCCTTCATCAGCTCGGGGATTTTCTTGCCGCCGAAAAGCAGCAGCACCACCAGGGCGATGATGATCCATTCTGAGCCGCCGGGAAGGCTGAGCAGGGGGATGAGGCAGGATGTCATATGTCAGGGGGTTGGGAAAATCAGAAATGTTGGAAAAAGATGGGCCGTGATATGAGATTGGCCTTTAGCGGATAGCAAAGTTACGGCTTTTGGGTTGAATTTCATCGGGGTGTGGGATTTTTTTTGTAACTTTGCGCCCGGATTTGAATTTATTAACAGACTGACATATGAAAGCATTCGTGTTTCCCGGCCAGGGCGCGCAGTTTGTAGGTATGGGCAAAGACCTGTACGAGCAGAGCGCCGAAGCCAAGGAGATGTTTGAGAAAGCCAACGATATCCTGGGCTTCCGTATCACCGACCTCATGTTTGACGGCACCGAAGAGGATCTCAAGCAGACAAAAGTGACCCAGCCCGCCGTGTTCCTCCATTCAGTGATTCTATCGAAGGTGATTGGCGACGAGTTCAAGCCCGAGATGGTTGCCGGACACTCGCTCGGCGAGCTTTCGGCTCTCACCGCCGCCGGAGCCCTCAGCTTCGAGGATGGCCTCAAACTGGTCAGCGCCCGTGCGCAGGCCATGCAGAAAGCCTGCGAGATCAAGCCCTCCACCATGGCTGCCATCATCGCCCTCTCTGACGAGAAGGTTGAGGAAATCTGCGAAGGTGTAGACGGCGTTGTCGTCGCCGCCAACTACAACTGCCCCGGGCAGATTGTGATTTCCGGCGAAATCGAGGCTGTCAACGCCGCCTGCGAGGCCGCCAAGGCCGCCGGTGCCAAGCGTGCCCTCCCCCTGAAGGTCGGCGGCGCGTTCCACTCCCCGCTGATGGAGCCCGCCCGTCAGGAGCTCGCCGAGGCCATCGCCGCCACCGAGTTCCACACCCCCGTATGCCCCGTTTACCAGAACGTCGATGCCGCTCCCCACACCGACCCCGCTGAAATCAAGGCCAACCTCATCGCCCAGCTGACAGCCCCCGTGCGCTGGACCCAGACCGTGGCAAACATGGTGGCCGACGGCGCTACCGAGTTCGTAGAGCTTGGTCCCGGCAAGGTGCTCCAGGGCCTGGTCAGCAAGGTGAGCCGCGATGTAGCGGTTTCCGGCAAGCAGTAACCCCCGACGCAGGGACTGCCCTTAAAGAAACTTACCATAACTTTGCGATAAAAATCCCGGACAGCCAAGATTGGCGATGTCCGGGATTTTTTACATCACTCTGTGGCGGCAGCGGGAAGGGGCGCTGAGGGCCTCCGGTCATTCCCCGATGTCGAGATGATCGGAGAGGAGCTGGCGCGCGCGTGAGCCATATGATGCCGGCACCACAAGCCGGAGCGGGGTCCAGGTGTCGGTCATCGGCATCACCGAGGCGATGGTCTGGTTGGTCACTTCGCAGGGTATTCCGTTGCTGCGCAGCATCCCGGCGGCGATTTCGGCGGCCTGCAGGGTGGGAAAGTTGCCTATGGCCGTGGTCTGGGAGTCTCGTTGGCTGTTCATACGCGAAAGTTTGTTTGTTTCTGCAAATATAACAAACAAATCCCTGAAAAAATCATGACATGGCAGATACGATGCGAAATCAGCCGGGCATCGGGGCTTATGGCCGCCTCTGCCTGGCTGATTTGCTGAATTATGCTGCGGATTCAGGTATGTGTCACTTGGTGAAGACCATCTTGGTCACGGTGCCGGATTTCTTCATTATCACAACCTCGCCGTCGGCAGGCTCGCTGATGCGTATGCCCTGGAGGTTGTAGTATTCCACTGTCTGATTGTCGTCGCAGAGGATTTCCTCCACGCCAGCTCTGGTTGTGACGGTCACGGCGCACTGGGCGGTCACGTCGCCGCAGGTGGCGGTGATTGTTGCGGTTCCGGCGGCGATGCCTTTGACGATTCCATCCTCTACGGTCGCGATTGACTCGTCAGACGATGTCCAGGTGACGGTCGGGTCGGTGGTGTCGGCGGGAGCCACGGTCGCGGTGAGGGTGAATGTCTCGTCTACCGTTATTGAAATCTCGGTGGAGTTCAGGGAGACTTCCTCGGCGGCGATGCCGTCGACGGCCACGATTTTCTCGAAGTTGCTCCACTCGTAGCCATTCTTGTACGACATGAAGTCGGCGGCTGGCACATAGAGGGTGGCGTTGGTGTAATTGTCGTTGTCAAACGCCTTGTTGGGCGAGGTGATTACAGGGGCTGTCTCAGCGTTGCAAGTGATGGATGTCAGGTTCCAGCAGCCGTAGAATGCCAGGTTGCCGAGGGCCTGGAGGGTGGAGGGGAGCTCAAGGGCTGAGAGGCTCCAGTTCCAGGCGAATGTGCGGAAGCCGATTTCGACCACACCTTCGGGGATGGTGAGGGTGCCGGTGAATCCGGGGCAGCTCACGAACGCCTGGTTGCCGATGAAGGTGACGCTCTTGCCGATGGTCAGCTTGCCCTTGAAACCTTCACACATGCCGAACGCGAGTTCGCCGATGTAGGTGACATTTTCAGGAATTGTGAGGGGGCCTGAGAACTTCTCGCATCCGTAGAACGCGTTGTCGCCGATTTTCTGGAGGGAAGAGGGGAGGGTGAGCCATCCGAAGAACTTGCTGCAGTTCTGGAAGGCCGCCTTTCCGATGGTGGTAAGGCCGCCGCCCAGTTCGAGCGAACCGTTGAAGCCTGTGCAGTTGAAGAAAGCGTTGTCGCCGATGGTGGTGACGGAAGAGGGAATCGAGAGGGTGCCGGTGAATCCCTTGCACTCATAGAAGGCGCCACGGCCGATTGCGGTGACAGAGGAGGGAATATGGAGGGTGCCGGTAAGGCCCGAGCATCCGAAGAAGAGGTTGTCGGCCAGTTCGGTGATACCCGAGGGTAGGGTCAGGGCGCCGTTCAGGCCGTTGCAGCTCATGAAAGCACCTTCGCCGATGAAAGTCACAGCTGAGGGGATGGCGAGCGCGCCGGTGAGCTTGCTGCATCCCAGGAATGCCTGTTTGCCGATGTAGGTAAGGTTCTCGCCGAAAGTCAGTTCGCCGTCAAGGCTTGAGCAGCCAGAGAATGCTCCCTGGCCGATTTCGGTAAGCGGGGCGGGGAGGTTGAGCGCGCCGGTGAGCTTGCTGCACATCAGGAACGCGTTGTCTTTGATGATTGCCACGCTGGAGCCGATGGTGAGCGCGCCGTTCATGCTGATGCAGGCCGAGAACGCGCCCGAGCCGATGTAAGTCACCTTGTCGCCGATTGTCAGCGCGCCGGTGAGGTTCTGGCATCCGTTGAACGCGTTGTCGCCGATTGTGACAAGGTTGTCGCCAAGGGTCAGGGAGCCGGTGAGGTTCTTGAGACCGTCGAACGCTCCATCCTTTATGGCGGTCACGGCATACTCCGTGTTGCCGCAGGTGAGGGTCGATGGAATCACAAGGTTGGCGGCCCCTTCAGTGGGGTCGGCCAGGCCGTTGACGACGGCGGTCTTGGCCGATTTGTCGAGGGTGTAGCTGAGCAGCCCCTCGGTGATGTCGGCCGACAGCAGGTTGCCGAGCGACTCGCAGGCGTTGTCGGTCACGGTCACGAAAGCATGTCCTGAGGGGATATGGGTGAAGTCAGACTCCAGCTTGAAGCCGCAGTCCTCGTTGCTGAATGTGAACTTGTATTTCTTGTTGCCCTTGGGCATGTCGTAGAGGTAGAATCCCTGGCCGTCGACATTGCCGGTGCAGCCGTACTTGGCTCCGGGATAGGGGCCAAACAGCTCTGTGCCGTCGTCAGCCACGGCGTAGACCCTCAGGCTGTTCTTGTCGGCCTCGATGGTGGTCTTGTTGTCGAGATACAGTATCATATACTCGTTGATTCCTCCGGGAGTGTACTCCTGCAGCCCCGACGGCTTGGCGATAAGGAAGTAATCCTTGTCCTCGAAGGTCACCTCGTAGTCGGGCTTGTTGTTTTTCCACGTGTCGGAATACTGGATGCTGGCTGTCACGCCGATTGCATCCTCCGGCAGTGAGAACTTGTCGTATGTGAGGCCGTCGACTGTGATCTGCCCTTCTGACACACCGTTGTACCCGAAGTCAAACCATGTCGACCAGTCGTCTGGCACGCCGAATCCGCACACAAACACGAAAGGCGCCTCGAAATTGGTCTGGTTGCTGACATACACCGTGGGCGCGGCGTTTGACTGGAGGCAACCCAGTCCGAGGGCCCCGCCCAGTCCCAGTAAGATGGTAGAAAGATGCTTCATATGAATAACGGTTAAAGATTACGTCCCAAAGGTATTAAAAAGTAAGGAAGATGGCTTTTGATATGAATCAATAAATTTATAAAATGCGAAATATTAAGATTTGCCATAAGCTTTCCTTACCCTTGACAGTGTCTCCTGGGTGATGTTGAGGTATTGAGCGATATATTTCAGGGGTATGGCGTTGAGTATCTCCTGCGGTCGGCCGTTGAGCAGCGCCTCGTAGCGCGAGCGCGCGTCACCGGTGCCTAAAATCACATATCGTTTCTCCAGCACATACAGCTGCTCGATCAACACCTTGACCTCCCAGTCGCGCAACTCGATGTGTTCGCCGAGCATCGCTTTCATGTCTTCGAAGCTTATCTCATAGACGGTCATCTCGGTTATCGCCTCGATGGAGAATATCGCCGGGCCTCCGGTGCGCCAGGAGGTGATTGAGGTCACCACATCCCCGGCCGAAGCGAACCATCGCGTGTCTTCCTTGTCCTCCTTCTCATACAGCCCCCTGCACAGGCCGTCGGCGATGAAAAAGACCGCATCGCATCTGGTGTCCTGTGTGACGAGGCGGCTGCGGCGGGGGTATCTCTTCAAGGTCGCAATCCTTTCGAGTTGGCCGGTGATGCTTTCTGGCACCGGATGAACGACCTTCAGGATTTCATGAAGGGGCATAAAGTCAGGCATAAGCGATAATCTAATATAGGTTGGTCATCTGGGGGTAAGCACAAAGTTAGTCAAATCATCCCGAAATTCCAACCATCAGGTTTAAACTTTTTTGAGCCGGCCTCCAGAGGCTTTCCATTTGTGTGTCACAGGCGTTAAGATTATTTAATATGGGTGGAATAAGAAAAAGCATGGCCCGTTGTCTCTGGATTGGACGGAAAATCGTAACTTTGCGGTGCTATAATGCATTGTCATCTGTCTCCGACATCCCAAATTGAAACGTCTTCAATTCTATATAATATTCCTCTTGATGGCTTTCTTCGTCGCGGCCAACCTGCTGTCGCGCGACGGGGAGGGTTCGCTGCGCGACATCCGCAGCCGTGCCGACTCCGCCGTCAATGAGGCTGTGGACTCCATGGCGGCTCCAATGCCGGCTGCCCACAAAACCTTTGGGATTCAGACAGACACGGTCGACTCTATGCCGGGGATGCCCCTTGACAGCATCGCCTCGCCCGGGGCCGACAGCCTGGCCACGGCAGGCCGTAAGCCGGCGGCATTCGGTGTGGACTCGACATTCTTCACCGTCCACGACTCCGTCAAAGGCTCGCGCATACGCCGCACAAAGGCCGACCTCGACAACCAGGTGGTCTTCTCATCGAAAGACTCGATGATAATGGTCGGGCGCGAGATGACCTATATGTATGGCGACGGCCAGATTGACTACGGCGACCTCAAGCTGACCGCCGAGGACATAGAGCTTGATATGGCGAAATCAGAGGTCTACGCCGTCGGTGTCGAAGACTCGCTCGGGGAGGTGATAGGTTCACCTGTGTTCGAGGAGGGGGGCACAGCCTATGAGTCAGGCACGATGCGCTACAACTTCAAGAGCAAGCGCGGCTACATCACCAATGTCATCACCCAGCAGGGAGAGGGGTATCTCACCGGAGGCACCACCAAGAAGACCGACGGCGAGGACTTCTATGTCGAGAACGGCCGTTACACCACATGCGACGACCATGAGTGTCCCCACTTCTACCTCCAGCTGACACGCGCCAAGGTCAGGCCGAAGAAAAACATCGTCACAGGGCCCGCCTACATGGTGCTGGCCGGATTGCCGCTCCCCCTGGCTGTGCCGTTCGGATATTTCCCGTTCAGCGACAAATACGCCTCGGGAGTCATCGTGCCGACATTCGGCGACGACTACAACCGTGGATTCTATCTCAGCGACGGCGGATATTACTTCGCAATAAACGATTATGTCGACCTCGCCCTGACCGGGGAAATCTACACGAAAGGCTCGTGGGGACTGTCGGCCCAGTCGACATATGCCAAGAGATACAAGTTCAACGGTCGCTTCAACATCAACTATCTCAAGACCATCAACGGCGAGAAGGGGGATCCCGACTACGCCACCGCCACCAACTTCCAGGTGTTGTGGAGCCACTCCCAGGATGCCAAGGCCAACCCCAACATGACCCTCTCGGCATCGGTCAACTTCACTACCTCGGGATATTCGCGCAGCAGCGTAAATTCTTACTATTCAAGCGCGTTCACCGAGAACACCAAGAGCTCTACGGTCAATATGACCTACCGCTTCCCCGACTCAAAGTGGCAGCTGTCGACATCGCTCAATGTCTCGCAGCGCACCCAGGACTCCACCCTGGCTGTCTCATTCCCGAACGTGAATGTCTCCATGTCGCAGACCTACCCCTTCAAGCGCAAGAAGGCCGTCGGAGATGAGAAGTGGTATGAGAAAATCCGCATTTCTTATTCCGGACAGCTCCAGAACTCGCTGACCGCCAAGCAGGATGAATTCTTCAAGAAGTCCCTGGTAAAGGACTGGCGCAACGGAATGAAGCACTATATCCCAATCTCGGCGACATTCAACCTCTTCAAGTATTTCAACCTCACGCCGTCGATCAATGTGACCGACCGCATGTACACCTCCAAGATACGCCGCGACTGGGATCCCGCGAAGTCGGCAGAAATCGCCGACACCACATACAGCTTCTACAACGTGTGGGACTTCACCTCCTCCGTTTCGCTCGACACGAAAATCTACGGATTCTTCCAGCCGCTGCCTTTCCTGGGCGACAAGGTGAAGATGATCCGCCACGTGCTTACCCCGACCGTCTCCTTCTCCTACGCCCCTGACTTCTCGTCGCCATGGTTCGGATATTACGGCCAGTACTCTTATGTCGACCCCGACGGCCGCGCCCAGAGCCGCAAGTACTCGATGTTTCCCAACGGCTTGTTCGGGGTTCCCGACCAGGGCGAGACAGGAGCCGTGTCGGTCTCCCTGTCAAACAACCTGGAGATGAAGGTCAAGACCAACGACTCCATCGGAGAGAAGAAAGTCTCGCTGATCGAGAACTTCACAATATCGCAGAGCTACAACTTCGCCGCCGACTCGCTCAACTGGAGCAACATCAACACCTCGATTCTGTTGCGCCTGACCAAGCAGTTCAACCTCAACCTCAACGCCACCTGGGATGTCTACACCTACCAACTCAACTCCGCCGGAAATCCGGTGAGGGTCAACATCCCGCGCTGGAAAGCCGGAAAGGGGTGGGGTAAGCTCTCCTCGACCGGAACATCATTCTCCTACACCTTCAACAACGACACATTCAAGCGTGGCGACAAGAAGGACAAGGGGAACGGAAAGGGGAAAAACGGCAACGACAACACCGGTGGCACAGACGATGACGGCAATTCGTCATTCGACAATCCCGGCACCGACGGCCGCCCGCGCAGTCCGCGCGACAACTCCGGAGGGGATGGCGACCTGCAACTCGACAGCGACGGGTATGCCGCCTGGAGTGTGCCATGGAGCCTGACACTCAACTATTCCATCAACTATGCCTATGGCGACTTCAATTACGAGAAGATGGAATACAACGGGAAGTTCACACAAAACCTCAGCCTCTCGGGCAACATCCGCCCTACAAAGAACTGGGAACTGTCGGCGACAGCGTCATATGACTTCCAGCAACACAAACTTGCGTATATGAACCTCAACGTGTCGCGCGACCTCCATTGCTTCACGATGAGGGCCTCGATAATACCGGTCGGTCCATACAAAAGCTACAATTTCCACATCTCCGTGAAATCGTCGCTGCTGTCCGACCTCAAGTATGACAAACGTTCCTCTCAGTCCAACGGTGTCCAATGGTATTGATTTCCCTCGGTTGGGGAGGCCCACGGCGTGAACCGTCATTCTCCCCGGCTTGATTCCATACCCCATTCCGGCCGCGATGACCTTTATCGTCTTTAGAAGATATGCATTTGATTTAACACTAATCGATTAATATTATCATAGTATCAATGAAGAAAAGCAATTCGCTTATGTTTGTCGCGTTTCTGGCAGCAGTGACTGTCTCCTCCTCCACAGGAGCGCCATTGTCACCATCCCCCGCCAGGACGGGCATAGGCTCCGCTTATGAAAGTGCGATGCCTGCAAAAGCTCCGGCCTCTGTTCTGCCGAAGATGAAGACTGTGTCATCCGCTCCCGTCTCAGGTCTGCGACGGGTAGCCTCCCCCTCCGACCTGAAACGCAAGGCCGCTTTGCGCTCGGCCACGACCGCCTCGCGCTCGATTGCCGCTGATGTCGACCTGCGCGGATGCGTGCTGTATCCCAACTCGTTGCTGGGATTCCACACTCTGCCCAAGACCGACGGCGGAGAGTTTGTGCCCTACGGTACCACTGACCTGGTGGCTGTCATCAACGGCGGCGGTTACGACGACGGAGAGGGTCAGTATCACGGCGTTTTCTACCAGGCCTCCTCTTCGGGCGGCCTGTCATCCGTGACCATCTACCATCTCGACAGCCAGTCGCTCGACATCATATACAGCCAGACCCTTTCTGACGGCGGGATGATGGTGGCCGATGACGTTGCCATGGACCCTGTCACAGGCGATGTCTACGGATGTTATCTCACCAGCGAGGGCCGTTGTTGGGGTAAAGGTGACTACGCCGCCGGTACCCGCACCGCCATCCGGGACCTTCAGACATACGAGTGGCTCGCAGGTGTGGGCTGCGACGCTGACGGCCAGTTCTACGGTGTGACCGTCGGAGGTGATTTCGTCAGGATCAACAAGCATACCGGTGAGTTCCAGACCATCTCCCACGCCAATATCCCCTATGAGTATATGGCCGGCGGATGTGTCGACACCGCCCATGGCAAGTTCCTTGTCTCCTACAACACATCAGGCGACGGGGCCGGAATATATGAGATCGACCTCGCCACAGGCGCGGCCTCTCGTGCGGTCGACTTTCAGAAGGATGTCGTCGCCGTCGGGCTTTACGTGGCTCCCGCTGCCGCCGATGAGAAATCGCCAGCAGCGCCCGCGCTGACCGTGTCGGCTCCCGAGGGGACTATGACGGTGATGTACACCGTCGCGATTCCCGATATGCTTCGCGACGGTACACCTGTGACCGGCGACCTCGGCTACACCCTGTGGGCCGACGGCGAGGCGGTGGCTGAAGGAACTGCCCCCGCCGGTACTACTGTGACCGGTCAGATTGTTGCCTCGAAGAGCGGCATGACCGATTTTGTCGCCCAGGTATCCAACGCCGCAGGCAAGTCGCCCCGCGTGCGCCAGACCATATATGTCGGCAAGGGGCTTCCCTCCGTGCCCGGCAATGTCACCGCCTCCTGGGCCGACGGCAAGATGAAGATTACCTGGGATGCCGTCACCGAGTCGATGGACGGCGGTTATCTTGATCCTGCGGCTGTCACCTACACGGTGTCTGAAGGGGCCGATGTCATAGCTTCGGGCCTGACCGCCCCGGAATATGAGTTTGATTTCCCCTCGCCCGAGGTGCGCTCCTCCCACAGCTATGATGTCGTTGCCGAGTATGGCGGCAAGACCTCAGGTGTGGCCGCGTCTAATGTCGTATGGGTGGGTGCATACGCCGCGCCGTTCGAGACCCAGTTCAACACATACACCGTCCTTGACGATTACGGTTACACCATCGTGGACGCAAACGAGGATGGAAAGGTCTGGTCGATGAGAGGATTCGCCAAAGGTGTGTTCCTCCCCTATAACTCCTCCAAACCCGCTGATGACTGGCTGATTGCCCCGCCGGTAAAGATGGAGGCCGGTAAGGTGTATCCCGTCACCATTGTGGCCCATGCCGAAAGCAACTATGACCAGGAGCGCCTGGAGGTCAAGGCCGGACGCGGCGTTACCCCCGAGGCAATGACCTTCGAGGTAATCGCGCCTGTGGAGGTCAGGAATCTTTCAGACAACCCCCATACCTTCACCGGATTCGTGGTTCCTGATGCAGACGGTGAGTACAATATCGGTGTGCATGGCATATCTGATGCTTACAAATATTGGCTTACCGTGCTTTCCCTTTCGGTAGGCGAAGGGGTCGACGCTGACGCTCCCGTGGCTGTCGACCAACTGACCCTGGTGCCTGAGCCGTCAGGCTTGACAACACTTTCAGGAAGCTTCCGCCTCCCAGTGAAGACCATATCGGGTGGCGATGTCACTTCCTCCTCCGTGAACGCCGAGGTGAGGTGTGGCGACCGTATTGTGGCCACTCTGTCGGGCGCGCCCGGAGCTGTGGTGAAGTTTGATGACACTCTCCCTGAAAAGGGCACCTACACTTACACCGTGACACCGTCAATCGGCGAAATCACCGGTGTGTCGGCTTCTGCATCGGTCTTTGTCGGCCCGTATGCCGCAGCCTCCCCCGAATCGGCCACCGTGGTCGAGACTGCCGAGGCCGGCAGCGTTACTGTCTCATGGGCCCCTGTGACAACCGATGTCAATGGCAATGCGCTCGACGCGGCCAATGTGTCATACATGGTCTACACTATTGATGAGGACATGAACCTTGTCGCTGTGTTCGAAAGCAATGTCACCGGCGAGTCGGTGACCTTCAAGGCTGTCGCTGACGCCTCTAAGCAGCAGTTCGTGCAGTATGCCGTCAAGGCGTTCAACCGCGACGCCGTTTCTGAAAACGCCGCCACCACCGCCATGGTGCCTGTCGGCCAGGGATATGCCCTCCCCGTGGTATATTCGGGCAGCGCCGAACTGTCATACCAGATAATCAACACCAACGCTCAGGGCCGTGGTTTCTGGGATGTGTACAGCCCCGAGAACCTTGAGGATGCTCCCGATCCTGTCGCTTCGTTTGACTACTTCGGATGCTATGCCGGGTCGAGCGAGGCTTACGGCGACCTCTCGACCGGAAAAATCGACCTCACATCGGCCTCGCGTCCCGAGCTGTCGTTCTACACCTATTGTCTCAACGACGGTGACGAGAATTTCGTGGAAGTATTCGTTGTCGCCGACGGTCAGACCGAGCGTCTTGGCAGCGCGCTCCACAGCGCTATGCAGCCCGGCAAATGGACCAAGGTGCGTTACAGCCTCCAGGCCTATGCCGGCAAGAACATCCAGGTGATGGTTCGTGCCGTCACCAAGACGATGGCTTACACATTTGTCGATGAGATAGCTGTCAAGGAGACCCCCGACAAAGACCTGGCCGCCATCTCGATTTCCGCTCCCGCGACAGTCAAGGCCGGCGAGAAATTCGACATCAATGTCGATGTGGCCAACTGGGGCTACGAGACCGCGGCTGGCTTCCAGGTCAACCTCTACCGCGACGGCGACCTGATGGAGACACGCGACATCGCGTCGCTCGAGCCTGACGGGCTTATGACAGTGGTGTTCAACGACGTGCTGTCTTACTTCGACGCCGCCGGCGAGGCTCTTTATTCCGCCGAGGTTGTTTTCGACGGAGACAAGGACATAACCAATAATGCGACCGAGGAGATTGCCGTGAGCCGTCCGGTTTCCAGTATGCCAGCCGTGACCGATCTCGCGGGTGAGCCGACCGAAGCCGGAAACAAGCTTACCTGGAGCGTCTATGAGACAGGCGAGCTGCAGGGCACTGAAATCACCGAGGACTTCGAGGGAGCCACCCCGTGGGCCCACGAGTTCGGAGACTGGACTTTCCTTGATGTCGACCAGAAACCTGTCAGCGATTTCTATCCCGTGACATTCCCCGGCATCGTCTCCGGAGTGACCAAGTCTTCATTCTTCGTCTTCAACCGCGAGGAGTCTATGCCCGGCAACACATCCCTTGCCGGACACAGCGGCGAGCAGTATCTTGTCGCCCTCTACAACGCCAACCGTGAGGACAACGACGATTGGGCCATCTCGCCCCGGCTGAGCGGCGAGGCGCAGACAATCTCGTTCTACGCCCAGAGCTACAGCCAGGCACATCCTGAGTCCATCGAGATTCTTTACACCACCAAGGATTCGTTTGACCCTGCCGATTATATCGAGATTGACTCCGACGGAGCGGTGCCCGACACCTGGACCAAGTATGAATACGACCTCCCCGCCGGGACGCTCCACTTCGCCATCCGATATGTCTCCAATGACACATACATGCTGATGGTCGACGATGTCACCTTCACCCCCGATCCATACCTCAGTGTGCCGACCCTCGTCGGTTACGACATCTACCGCGACGGGGTTAAAATCAACGATTCCCCCGTCACCGGTGGAGAATACCTCGACACTGAGGCTTTTGACGGCAGCCACACCTACCATGTGGTGGCCAAGTATGCCGAAGGGGACTCCGAGCTTTCCAACGCCGTCACCCTTGACCGTTCGGGAGTAGACAGTGCGCTGGCTGCCAGCCTGTATGTCGGGGTTGAAGGCCGCGACATCGTTGTCATCGGTGCCGGCGACCAGCCTGTGGCAGTCGTGAGTGTCGACGGCAAGGTGCTGCGCCGCGTCACCGGCGACCTGCGCCTGACCGTCACCCCGGCAGTCTATCTCGTGACCGTCGGCAACAACACCTTCAAGCTGCTCGTCAGGTAACCCCGGCGACAGCCCTCCGTCCCTGAATTTTCCCGGCCTGGTTGCTTCCCCGCGAAGCAATCAAGCCGGGATTTTTCATGACGTCGTCAATGCGTACCCCAAAAATCATCTGAAAAGATTGGGATGGTGCGTTGATACTCATTTTATGAGTATTGCCCTGGAGATAGTCTGTTTTTTATTTATTGCTGTCCGGTAAAACTTTGACATGATAGGAAATGGACTATTTTTATCTCATACAGCATGAAACAGACTCGTATAGATGTCTTTTAAGGGCTTTTTGATGCTTAATGCTACCAATTTCACATCGCCTCAAATGACAAGCCCTTTTTCGTAAAACAGGTGTAACTTATTATATTTGTAGAGAATATATGATTTTGTCTTTTTTTACCGGACAGCAATATTTTTTATTACTGTCCGGCAAAAAAGTTTAACTATCTGTTTTTTGATTGTTTTAGGAATAACGCCTCGATTGTGGTTCGTGTATGGTTCGCCCACGAATCTGTAGGATTCATTAATTATTAGCCGGGGGTTGGCGGCCGATAGGCCGGTAACCCCCGGTAAATACGCCAGGCGTGAGATTCTGAAAGAATCTTTTATAGATGTTGCCTTTAAATGAGGTTGCCTATATAAAAGTATTGCTGTCCGGTAAAAAAAGACAAAATCATATATTCTCTACAAATATAATAAGTTACACCTGTTTTACGAAAAAGGGCTTGTCATTTGAGGCGATGTGAAATTGGTAGCATTAAGCATCAAAAAGCCCTTAAAAGACATCTATACGAGTCTGTTTCATGCTGTATGAGATAAAAATAGTCCATTTCCTATCATGTCAAAGTTTTACCGGACAGCAATAATATAAAAGATTCTTTCAGAATCTCACGCCTGATGTCGACGACCCCGGGTTGACGCTTGGTCGCCCGCAAGGGGCTCCCGCGTCAACTCGGGGCTAATGGTTAATGAATCCTCCGGATTCGCGGACGGGGCTGCTGCCAGCCTGGATGACTTCTATGTCCGGTATATTTTTTTGATGGCTTCTGAGTGTCTGAGAGGATATGTGCCCTGCCTGTTGCCTGGCGGCGGCAGGGATGTCAGGTCAGTGGGAGTTCTGGAAGGCGGTGGGGGAGAGGCCGGTAAGGTTCTTGAAGTATTTGCCGAACGACGACTGGTTTGAGAAGTTCAGCTCATAGGCTATCTGCTGCACATTCTTGCCGGAGTAGCGCAGCAGGTTCTTGGCCTCCTGGATGACATACTGGTCTATCCACTCCCCAGCTGATTTGCCGGTGGCTTCCTTGATTACCAGGGATAGGTATTTGGGGGATATGTACATCTTCTCGGCATAGAAGCTGATGGCGCGTTGCGAGCGGTGATATTCGCGTACAAGCCGGAGGAATTTCTGCACGTATATGAGCTTGCGGGAGTGGGTGTGGCGGCTGGTGTCGCGCTCAGTGGCCTCCTCTCCGAATGCCATTATCTGGTAGCCTGCGGCCGAGACGAGGGCGCGGGCTATGTAGCGGTTGTAGTTGTTCTGCTCGGCGGCGTTGAGATGGAGCAGGTCGAAATAGCGCAGCAGCAGCGCCACCTTCTCCGGGTCGAGTTCCAGCACCGGCGATGAGGGGGTGAACACCGAGGTGTTTATCGCGTTGAGGTCGATGTTGATGTCATGGGCAAACCGGTTGGAGAGAAACAGCAGGTAGGCCTCAAGTTCCTCACCCTGCCAGTCAAGCACCTTGAAGACGGTGTCGGGGGGGATGAAGAGCAGCGAGTTGGGAGCCACATCTATCTCGTCGAGGTTGATGATGATGCGGACATGCCCTTTGGCGCAGATACACATTGTCATGCCGTCGAACCGGCGCGCCAGCGGAGCCTCGAACTTGTCGTTCGAGCTTGTGACGCGTGTCAGTATGTAGTCGTCTCCCAGGTGGATGTAGTTGTCTGACACCTTCTCAAGCACTGACAGCTGGGAGAATCTTATCGGGGTTTCCCGGAATTTCGGAGTATGCTTCATAAGGCAATGCAATGAATTGGTTCGCGAAACAAAACCGATGCAAAGTTAATCGTTTATTCCCGGAATGGCCAATAAATTTGCTTAAAAATCCACAAACGGGCATTTTCAGGCCGCTGCGGCGTTGCGTCGGCGGTCGGCGGCGATGAGCAGGAAGACTATTATGCCCCCGACGATGAAAGTCAGGGTCTGGGCGGCGATGACGGTGTTGCCGAAGGCGGCTCCGGCGGTGATGAATGCCTTGTGGGCCACCGGGTCGACGGCCTGGGAGACTGCCGCCGGAGCGAACAGCTGCAGGCCGAAGAGCAGCGCGGTCTGGTATGGCCCGATGCCGCCGTTTGACGGGATGCCCATGGCTATGGTGGTCAGCATGTAGCAGATGACGGCTACGATTATGCCGTGGGTCTCAAGCAGCCCGCGGGTCATCGGGAAAGCGAAGAAGGCCACGTAAAGCTGCAGGAAATAGCAGCTCCAGAGTATGGCCGTCAGCAGCAACCACCGGCCTTTGCCGTCCATCCGTGCTATGGCGGCGAAACCCTCCCAGATTCCTTTGAAGAAGTTGCGGATACTGGCCATGAGTTTCCCCTTGCCGAATCTGAGCAACGCCCAGAATCCGATTGCCGCCACGATGACGCAGCCCCATATGAGGGGGGAGGTCAGCAGCGCCTCTATCTTGGCGTAAGCCGCCGGATAGGTGTGGACAAACTTGATGAACGGGGCCGAGGCGAAAGCGAAGGTAAGAAGTGTCAGCAGGGCCACCACCACCGTGTCGGCCAGCCGGTCGGCGATCATCGACCCGAAAACCGCCGGGAACGGCGCTTTCTGGCGGTAGGCGATGTAGCCCGACCTCCATACCTCTCCAAGGCGGGGGAAGACGACGTTGAAGGCGTAGGTGCCGAAGATGGAGTAGAAAAGTATCCTGAAGGGGGGCCTGACATCTATCGCCTTGAGCTGGATGCCCCAGCGGGCCGCCCTGACGATGATGGGGATGATGCCTATGAGCAGGTTGAAGCCGATAAACCAGAAGTTGCAGTCTTCGCGTATGATTCTCATCATCTCCCCGAAATCGATGTCGCGGAAGAGGGCCACGCAAAGCCCCACGCTGATGGCCAGCGGAATACCGAATTTCAGGAGCCTCCCCCCCAGACTCCCTTTCTTGAGCTGGTCGGATGGCTGGTTTGTCGCTGAGTTAGTCATTCTTGTCTGTTGTCTTGAAGTGTCGTCGTCAGCCTGGCACTGTCACCGGCGGCTGGCGAAAAAGGATTTCATCAGCTCGCCGCACTCGTCGGCAAGCACTCCGCGCGTCACCGTGGCCTTGGGGTGGAACGGGCCGCGGGGGGCTCCGGCGGTCATTGTGGCGTAGCCGCGCTTGGGGTCGTCGGCCCCATAGACCACGCGCCCCACCTGGGCCCAGCCTATTGCGCCGGCACACATCAGGCATGGCTCGACGGTGACATAAAGGGTGGCTTCCGGCAGGTATTTCCCTCCCAAGGTCTGGGCGGCAGCCGTCAGGGCGAGCATCTCGGCGTGGGCGGTGACATCGGTCAGCTGCTCGGTCAGGTTGTGGCCACGGCCGATGATGCGGCCCCCGGCCACAACCACGGCCCCCACGGGAATCTCCCCGGCGTCAAACGCCGCCCGGGCCTCGGCCAATGCCGCAAGCATGAACTTCTCGTCGTCTGTCATAACCTGGAGCTGATGATGTTGAAAAATATATATTACGGGGACAAAGTTACGAAATAAGTTGAAATTTCCCGGGATATACTTGTTGAATCAGAGGAATTTGTTTAATTTTGGCTTTCCAACGCCTTACCTGAATTATAAACCCGATGAAAAAAAAATTAGCAATCTACAAGAATGACCCTTGGCTTGAACCGTATGCTCCGGCCATCGACGGACGCCACCAGGATGTCCTCCGTAAGGAGGCAGAGCTTACCCAGGCCTGCGGCACGCTTAATGATTTTGCGAACGCACATAAATATTTCGGCCTCCACCGAGTGAGCCCGCGAGGAGGATGGGTCTTCCGCGAGTGGGCCCCCAACGCCACTTCAATCTGCCTGGTCGGAGATTTCTCAAACTGGGAGGAACGCCCCGGCTACCAGCTGTCTCTCGTTGGCAACGGGGTCTGGGAGCTTAAACTGCCGGCCAAGGCCCTGAAAAACGGCCAGCTCTACAAGATGAGGGTACACTGGCCGGGTGGCCAGGGTGACCGCATCCCGGCCTACGCCAACAGGGTGGTGCAGGATGACCAGACCAAGATTTTCTCCGCGCAGGTGTGGCAGCCTGCCCCCTATGAGTGGAAAGTCAAGGAGTTCCACCCCGACACTCGCCCGCTGCTCATCTACGAATGCCATATCGGCATGGCCCAGCAGGAGGAGAAGGTGGGAACCTATGTCGAATTCCGCGACAAGATACTTCCCCGAATCGCCGCCGACGGCTACAACGCCATACAGGTGATGGCCATACAGGAGCATCCATATTACGGCTCGTTTGGCTACCATGTCTCTTCTTTCTTCGCCCCCTCGTCACGCTTCGGCACTCCTGAGGAGCTGAAGAGCCTCATCGACCGGGCCCATGAGATGGGAATCGCCGTGATTATGGACATCGTCCATTCCCACGCCGTGAAGAATGAGAACGAGGGGCTGGGCCGTCTCGACGGCACCCGCAGTCTCTACTTTTATCCCGACCAGCGGGGGGAGCATCCCGCCTGGGACTCACTCTGTTTCGACTACGGGAAAAACGAGGTGCTGCACTTCCTGCTCTCCAACTGCAAATACTGGCTGGAGGAGTTCAAGTTTGACGGGTTCCGCTTTGATGGCGTGACCTCGATGCTCTATTACGACCACGGCCTGGGGAAGGCTTTCGGCGGATATGGCGACTATTACGACGGCGGACAGGACACCAACGCGATAACCTACCTCACTCTGGCCAACAAGATCATCCACACCGTGAATCCCCACGCGATAACCATCGCCGAGGAGATGAGCGGCATGCCGGGCCTGGCCATCCGATTCAAGGATGGCGGCATTGGGTTCGACTATCGCATGGCGATGGGAATACCCGACTACTGGATCAAGACCCTCAAGGAGAAGAAGGATGAGGACTGGCACCCGACCTCGATTTTCTGGGAGCTTACCAACCGCCGCGACGAGGAGAAGACAATCTCTTATGTCGAGAGCCACGACCAGGCGCTTGTCGGTGACAAGACGGTGATTTTCCGCCTTATTGACAAGGAGATGTACTGGCATATGATGGTCGGCGACGAGAATATGATGGTGACCCGAGGCATCGCCCTCCATAAGATGATACGTCTTGTCACCTTGGCCACCATCAATGGCGGATACCTCAACTTCATGGGCAACGAGTTCGGCCATCCAGAGTGGATTGACTTCCCGCGCGAGGGCAACGGCTGGAGTTACAAGTATGCCCGCCGCCAGTGGGATCTTGTCGACCGCGAGGAGCTGCAGTACAAGTTCCTCAACGCGTTTGACAACGCGATGGTCGAACTTGTCTCGGGTGTCAACAACTTCCAGGCGCTCGCCATCGAGAAGCTCTGGGAGAAGGATGACGACCAGGTATTGGCCTTCAGGCGCGGAAACCTTGTGTTTGTGTTCAACTTCTCCCCCGACAAGTCGTTCAACGGCTACGGCATCCTCGCCCCCGCCGGGAAATACAAGGTGGTTCTCTCCTCCGACTCCCCGGCATTCGGCGGATTCGGCAACATCGACGAGAAGGTGGAGCATCTCACCATCCACGACCCGCTCTACCAGCCCATCGGCAAGGAGTGGCTGAAACTTTACCTCCCGGCTCGTTCGGCCCAGGTGTTGCGTATGGTGCGCAGTCCGCGCAAAAAATCCTGACCCGCGATGGTGAAAAAACAGTCAGCCCCCCTCTTCGAGGGGAGTGAGGATGACCTCAGGGAATTGCTCGACCGGGAGGCGGCGCGGTTCAACACCCCGGATTTCATCGCCGCCGACCCGGTGCAGTTTCCGCGCCGCTTCGACAGCCTCGCCGACATAGAGATTGCCTCGTTGCTGGCCTCCACAGTCGCCTGGGGCAACCGCAAGATGATTTGCGCCAACATCAACAAGATGCTGGCGCTGATGGAGTGGGCCCCGGCGGCATACCTGCTTGACAAGGGGTATGAGGATCTGCCCGATATGAACATCCACCGCACATTCTTCGCCCGCGACCTGCGCGCTTTCCTGCGCGGGCTGTATCCGATATACAGCCGCCACGGGTCGCTGCATGAGTTTGCCCGCGCCAAAGGGGTGGGCAAAGCCGAGCATCCGGCGTGGGCCTTGGCCGCCGCCATAAACGCCTCCCTTGAGGAGGCCAATAGGGGTCACGACGATGTGAACCTCTCGCGGTGTCTCCCACAGAACCTGAGGACAACCGCCCTGAAACGCCTTAACATGGCCCTGCGGTGGCTTGTGCGAGACGACGGCATTGTCGACCTCGGGGTGTGGGATGTGATAAAGCCCTCACAGCTTTACATCCCCCTGGATGTGCATGTGGGCGACACGTCACGCGAACTGGGGTTGCTGTCGCGCAACGCCAATGACCGGCGGTCGGTGGAGGAGCTGACGGCTACGCTGCGCCGCTTCAACCCCGCCGACCCTGTCATCTACGACTACGCCCTCTTCTCGCTCGGGCTTCCCTCGTGAGGGGAGGCTCAGCGCAGCATGTCGGCGCGGATGATGGTAGAGGAGACTCCGTAAGAGCGGCGCAGATGGTCGGCCATTGCGGCAGGGATGCTGTCGCTGGCCCCTGTCATGCGGCCTGTGATGTCGATTGCCGCGCCCGGAGCCGAGGGGGAGAGCGCCGAGAATCCCAGGCCTGGGAAGATGCCCTGGGTGTGCGGTATTCCGGCAAGGTCAAGGATGGTAGGGTAGATGTCAACCTGCCCCATCACCGGTTCATACCGTCCGGCTACAGGGGAGTTTACCACAATCATCGGCACGAATGACTCTGCGTCGACAAGAGAGGCGAGCTGCGGGCAGGCAGCGCGTATCGGGTCGCGCCATGAGGCGAGACCTTCGTGGTCGCCGACTATGACAATCATAGTCTCCGCCGCGTCGCTGCGTGACCGCAGGTAGCTGATGAACTCCCCGACGGCGTGGTCGGTGTAGTTGATGGCCGTCATATAGTCTCCCAGCGGTGCCGGATAATCGGCCGACAGCCTCAGGCGGCGGTGCTCCTCGGGGATGGTGAACGGGAAATGGCTTGAATAAGTGATTACCTCAACTAAGGCCCTTTCCCCCTCGGGCCATATCTCTCCTTTCTTCATACAGTCGGCGACCTGTCGCAGGAAACTGCCGTCGGATGGGTTGCGGGGATGGCCGAATGATTCCGAAGAGTCCCAGCTGTCGCGGAAACGGGTCTCATCTATGCCGAATGACTTCGCGACGGCCCCTTGGTTCCAGGTGGTGGCGCGGTCGCCACTCAGCAGGTAGCTTTTCATGCCGCTGTCGGCGCGCAAGGTCTGCGCGAGATGGGGATAGGTGTGGTCGGGGAAACGCATGGAATAGACATAGTCGGCCATCGGCAGAAGCCCCGTTGTCATCAGCAGCTGTCCGTCGATGCTGCGTCCCGGGCCTACCTGCGACAGCACGCGTGGAGCCATCCATGTCGTGGCGGTGTCGGCGAGCAGCCTGTTGAGGCAGGGGGTGATTTCCTGCCCCTCGACACTCTTGCCCAGGGGCCACGCTTCGAGAGACTCCACGATTATCATTACCACATTGCCGGGCTTGTAAGCCAGATTGGCTGCAGGCTCGCTGCGCAGCATGTCCCCTTCCCGGAGCCATTGGCGGGCGTCGGCCAGCTCTTGGTCTGATATGGGGCGGTTGCTTTCGAGCAGGTCGGCCAGTATGCTCACTGGCAGTGTGTAGGCCACAGGGGGCGTGGCGCGGTAATAGCATTCCTCTTTAAGGTGGGTGATATGGCTCAGCACCCCGCCTCCTTGGAGGGCGCCGCATGCCTGGCATGCGGCCACCCCGGCGGCGAGGGCCGCCAGGGTGGCCTTCAGGCGCTTGCGTGCAGGAGGCTCCGGGCTGTCAATAGATTTGACGGTAGACAATAGAAGAGTCAGTATTGTTATCGCGGGGAAAACCAGGTCAGAGAGCCGGAGTGAATGGCGTATCGCGTCGCCGAATTCCGCCACATTCCCTCCAAGCAGGTAGCTCGCCGGGGGAATCGGACCGAAGTATGTGCGGCAATACATGAGGTTGGCGATTGCCAGCAGGTCGGCGGCCACAAGGATGATGGCCGAGGGCCAGCGGCTGCGCCAGATTGCAGCCGGGGCCGCCATGGCCAGGGCGAGCGTCGCCCCGAAGATGTAGGTCGAGGCGAAGCCGAGACCGCGGAATGAGGTCGCCATGCTCCACAGCAGGTCGAATGCCAGCACCGTGGCGAAGCAGCCTGCCCATATGATGGTGAACCGGCGGCTCCACAGCGCGCGGGGGAATATCTTGCGTAACCAGCTGTTGTCGTCGCTTTTTGTCATGATTTTGTCGGGAAATGTGAATCTCGTGCAAAGTTACGAATTTCTCGGCAAACAGGCTCCCCGCCGTGGCGTGTGACGCTTGCGGCGGGGAGCTGGAAAAGGTGGATTATGGCCGGATGCTATCGCAGGCGGAGGTAGGAGTAACCGAACCGCTCGGCGGCGGCGCGGTCGAGTTCCTCGCGGAAAGCGGGGTCGGCTATCGAGATGAGCAGTTTGGCACGTTCGGGCAACGACTTGCCACGAAGGTTGACGGCTCCGTGTTCGGTCACAATGTAATTGGTCTGGAACCGGGTGGTCACCACACCGGCTCCCGGGGTAAGCACCGGCTTGATTTTGGAGATGCCTTTGGTCGAGGATGTCATCGCCAGGAATGAGAGCCCTCCTTCGCTGCGCGACGCGCCATAGACGAAATCGTGCTGGCCTCCCACGCCTGAGAAGAGGCGCTGGCCGATGGAGTCGGCGCATATCTGGCCGGTGAGGTCAATCTCAAGGCAAGAGTTGATTGACATCACTTTGGGGTTCTGGGAGATGATAAACGGGTCGTTGGTCCACGCGACATCCTTGAATATCATGCCCTGGTTGTAGTCCATCAGGTCGTAGAGCCGGCGCGAGCCCAGGGCGAGACATGCCACTGATTTGCCGGGATAGATTTTCTTCAGGGAGTTGTCGATGATGCCTTTCTCGATCAGCGGCAACACACCGTCGGTCATCGCCTCGGTGTGCAGCCCCAGATGCTTGTGGTTCTCCAGGGCGCGAATCACGGCGTTGGGGATGCCTCCCACCCCGATCTGCAGGGTGGCTCCGTCGGGGATGATCTCAGCGATGGCGTTGCCGATGGCGGTCTCTTTCTCGCCGGGTATGGCGGTCGGCACCTCCACCAGGGGATCGTCGACCTCCACAGCCGCGTCTATCTTTGAGACGTGGATTACAGGGTCTCCGTAGGAGAATGGCATGTGGGGGTTAATCTGGGCTATGATGACACGGGCACATTTGGTGGCTGAGGTGGCCAGGTCGGCCGACACTCCGTAGCTGACATAACCCTCGTCGTTGGGACGCGAGCAGTTGAGCAGCACCACATCCACCGGCCAGGTGCCGTCGCGGAACAGTGCCGGAACCTCGCCGAGGAAGCGGGGAGTGGTGGCTCCGTAGCCCTCGTTTATCCATTTGCGGACATTGTTTGACACGAAGCAGGTGTCGACCAGGAAGGAGTCTTTGTATTCCGGACGGCAATACGGGGCCTCGCGGTCGGCGACCGAGAAACCTGAGTACAGCACGACACCCCTGAGCTGGTCGCCCCGGCGTGTCATGGCCGCCACCAGTGTCTCGGGTATGGAGGTGGAGCCTTGTATGTAGACGTGGTCTCCGCTCTTTATCAGCCTGACGGCCTCGTCGGCTGAGCAAGTCTTGAGTTCGTGGTTCATAAATTCTGTGACATCAAAATGTGAATCATCCGTGTTTCCCGGAGTCAGGCCGGGTTTCAGCCAGCGGGATGGTCTCGGTGAAACAGCGCCAGGCGCTGGCCGAGGCGGTCGAGAATCTCGGGTGAGTTGAGCAGGGAGACGCATACGCGCACACCTTGCTGGCGGCTGCCTGTCGACGGCAGGGAGATGGTCGACACCCCGTAGCGGAGAAGCTCGCTCTGCAGCTCGGCACCGGTGAGTCCGGGGTAACCGACCGTGAAGAAGAATCCGTCGGAGATCGGTTCTTCCCCGTCGAGGGCGTAGACAAGGTGGAAACCGTTGTCGAGGAACAGTTTCTTGGCCAGCGCGGCGCGGCGGCCATATTCGCGGGTCTCGGCCACGAAGTCGAGCTCGCCGTCGACCGCCTTGCGGAGCATCGCCGCGTAGGCGTGCTGGGCCGAGTGGGCGGTTCCTGACGAGGCGCAATACAACACTCCGTAAATGTAAGCGTCGAGCAGCGTCGGCATCTCGTAGAATTGCTCGAAGAACTCATACCGGCGGTCGGCCACGGCGGGGGAGACGCAGACAATCGAGATTCGCTGCCCGGCGTAGGAGAATATCTTGGAGGCCGACACGAGCAGTATGCAGCGGTCGGTGTACTTGGCCACGGTGGGGATGAACGGGGCCTGCCCGGGGATGCCGTATCGGCGGCGGAAGTCCATGCCGAGATAGGCGTTGTCCTCGATGAGGATGATGTCATGTTTCTCGGCCATGCGGGCGAGAATCCTGAACTCGGTCTCGGTGAGGTTGGTCCACGCCGGGTTGTTGGGATTACTGTATATGATGGCGGAAACCTTGCCGTCGGCCAGGGCCTCTTCGAGGCGTCGCTCAAGCAGTTCGCCCCGGCAGTCGTATATGTCGACCGAGCGTTGCTCCAGTCCGAGGAGCTTCACCTGGTTGTGTTGCGCGGGGAAGCCGGGGTCAAGGAAGAGGATGGTGTCCTTCCCCTTTATGCGCTGTCCCATGAGCAGGAACAGGGTGAATGTGCCTTGCATGGAGCCGACAGTGGGCACTATGCAGCGGCCGGGGATGTCTATGTCGAAGAACGCCTTGAGAAAATCGCTCCCGGCGTCTTTGAGTGGCTTGATTCCGGCGATGTTGGGATACATGTTGGCCACGCCGTTGGCCAGGGCCTCGCGCTCGGCCTCGATTCCGGCCTCGGAGGCTGGCAGGCCGGGGTTGCCCATCTCGAGATGGACAAACTCCTCGCCCAACGGTTCCTGGAGGTGGGAGGCGAGCGCCATGATCTGGCGTATGGTCGCGGAGGCGATGTTGGGTATGTTCATCATGTCCAGGGCTTGCCTGAACATGTCGGTTGAAACGGGTATCATAAGTGTCGGGGTAAAAACGCTTGCGATTGTATGTCTGTGAGGGCGGTTGACGCGTGGTGTCAGAGCGAGAGGGCGGTCTCCCGGCCTGCGCGGAACGCGGCTATGTTTGTCTCCACCATCTTTTCACCCTTGGGCCCGAAGACGGCCTGAATGCCGGCCTCGATTTTCTCAGGGGAGAGGTCGATGTAGGGGGAGGCGGCTCCCAGCAGCACCATGTTGGAGGCGCGCAGGGTGGCTTTCTCCTTGGCCACCTGCTCCATGTCGAACGCCGTCACATTGGGCAACTTGCCGAGTGTGTCGAGTATCCTCGCGGTGTCGGGATAGGTGGGAATGTTGACAAACGGCACTGTTGATGTCACCACGCGTCCGGCGGGTGAGAGCCAGCCGATGTGGCGCAGGGCCTCCATGGGTTCGAGGGCCACGATGAGGTCGGCCTTCCCTGTCGGGATGAGGTCTGACGCTATCGGGTCGGAGCTGAGGCGGAGGCATGACATCACGTCGCCGCCGCGCTGGCTCATGCCATGCACCTCGGCTTGTTTGAGATGGAGATTCTCGCGCAGGGCTGCCGCGCCGAGAATGGTGGCTATCGAGAGGATTCCCTGGCCGCCGACTCCTGCCAGGATTATGTCGCATTTCATGATTGACGTTGTTTTGTGGTTAGGGATTGTGGTTGCCTTGCCAGCCGGGGCGTCATGCCTTCTTGGCGTGACGTCGGGCTGTCTGGATGCACTCGCGGCGCGCCACTATGACGGAGAGGCCCTTGTGCTCAAACTCGGATAGGAACAGTGATTTCATCTCCTCGACAGTCTTTGGCAGGGAGTCGATGGTGTGGAGGTGGGCCGGGTCGACACCGAGGCCGAGGCATATCTGCTCCAGCTTGCCTGTGCCTTGCGAGTCCTGGCCGCCGGTCATGCCGGTGGTGAGGTTGTCGGAGATAATCACCGTCATGGGGGTGTCCTCGTTGACTGCGTCAAGCAGGCCGGTCATTCCGGAGTGGGTGAATGTGGAGTCGCCGATGATGGCCACCGAGGGATGCTGTCCGGCATCAGCCGCGCCCTTGGCCATGGTTATCGAGGCTCCCATGTCGAGACAGGTGTCGATGGCGTTGAAGGGGGAGAGCCATCCGAGGGTGTAGCAGCCGATGTCGCCAAACACTTTCGGGGCCTCATACATCTTCATCGCCGCTGTCAGGGCCGCGTAAACGTCGCGGTGGCCGCAACCCTGGCAGAGGGCGGGCGGACGGGCGACGACGAGGTCTTTAAGCTCGGCCTGGAGGCTGGAGGCCGCGGGGGCCTCCACGCTGCCGGCGCGCAGCGAGGGGACAGCTTTCACCAGGGCCTCCATCACGGAGTCGGGTGTGAGTTCGCCTGTGCGGGGCAGGTGGCCGTCAAGTTTGCCGAGAACCGGGCGTGAGGGGGTGTCGAGCAGGCCCCGGAGCATCTCCTCGATGACCGGCTGCCCCTCTTCGGCCACCATCACGCGGTCGACCTTCGCGAAAAGTTCGCTTATCAGTTTCTTGGGCAGGGGGTACTGGGATATTTTCAGCACCGGGAAGGGGCATCCCTGCGGGAAGCACTCCATGACGTAGTTGTAGGCGATTCCTGACGCGATTATGCCCAGGGAGTTGTCGCTGCCCTGGCTCAGGCGGTTGAAGGGGGACTCGACAGATTCCTGCTCCATCTTCTCGCGGTCGGCGATGAGCTCGCGGTAGCGCACACGCGAGTTGCCGGGCATCAGCACCCACTGGCGTGGATTCTGCGGGTAGCTCAGGGTGTTCTCTGCGGCTGCTTCCGGCTCGGTGGCCACTTGGGCGCGAGAGTGGCTCAGGCGGGTTACCAGGCGCACCATCACGGGGATGCGGAGCCGCTCTGACAGGCCGAATCCGTAGGCCGCCATATCGTAGGCTTCCTGCTGGTTGGAGGGCTCAAGGCAGGGTGTCATAGCAAACCGGGCGTAGAAACGGGAGTCCTGCTCGTTCTGGGATGAGTGCATCGAGGGGTCGTCGGCCGAAATCACCAGCATGCCGCCGTTGGCTCCGGTCATCGCGGAGTTGACAAACGCGTCGGCGGCCACGTTGAGGCCGACATGTTTCATCGACACCATCGACCGTTTGCCGCAGAAACTCATTCCGAGGGCTTCCTCCACGGCTGTCTTCTCGTTGGATGACCAGTGGGAGTGGAGGCCGCGCTCGCGGGCGGTCGGGTTGGCTTGTACGAACTCAAGGATTTCTGTGGAGGGCGTGCCGGGATAGGCGTATGCGCCGGACAGGCCGGCATTGATGGCTCCCAGGGCGAGGGCTTCGTCGCCGAGGAGGAGCTTCATCACTTTTGAGGCACTGTGGTCGGTAGGCTTGTTCTCGTTCATGCTGATGGAAATTTGTAGCGCCGGGAGTGTTCTCCCCGACGCTACAAATTTACTCAAATTTCAAGAGCTTTCCAGAAAACCGCTTATGTTTAAAAACATGCCTTGCGGAAATCCGGCATGAATCACTTGAACTGGAATTTCGGAACAAGCCGCAGGTCGGTCATCCCCTGGTACCATTTTTCCCTCTGCGCGGGTATGGACTCGATGAACGGGAGGATGTCGTCGCCGTAGGCCCGGCGCGAATAGAAGAGCAGCACCGATGCCTTGTGCCCCTCGATCACCAGGTCACGGTAGTAATGGATGTCGGCCTCCACACAGTCGAGGCGGCCGTCTTTGCCGTCGCTGACGATGAAGTCGAGGATTTTCTCCCCGTCATTCTCGGCCACGACCCAGTTGCATATCTTGTCGGTCTTCTTGCGTTCGGTCAGTTCGGCGATTTTCATGTCTATGGCTTTGGCGGAGTTGTAGGGGGCGTCGCCATAGAAGATGACGCTGACGGTGAACATCTGGGTGTAATTGTCGAGTGTCTCTCCTTCGGGCAGGTATTCCTGGAGTATGTAGAAGTCGTAGGGGCGCGTGCTCCAGGCCAAGTGGAATTTCTCGCCGCAATAGGTGATGGGATTGCCCGCGTCGAAATATTGCACGGCGGTCTCGGCTGATGCCCATGACACAGCGGCCAGGCACAGCGACAGGAAAAAGAGGATACGTTTCATTGGTGTATGATTTAAGGTTGGATATGGAGGGGGAGGTGGAGGCGCGTGGGTGTCGCGCAGGCATCACTCCCCCTCGGGGAACTTGCGGTAGTATTCCTCCAGGAGGTTCTTGATGTTGAAGTAGTAGGTCTCGCTTGAGGCTTTCCCCTTGGAGTCTTTTTTCTCCACCTCGATGAGGTCGTAATATGGCTCCTCGTAATGTTGCCCTTTGACCACGGCGTTCTGGAAGTTGACGATGTCATACTCGTGGCGCGGGTTGATGACATACCAGGCATGGTCTGCGTCGGCCCCTGTGCCCGATGATATGATTGCCTGGATGAGGTGGTTGAGGCGGTATTGCCATATGTTGGCCCTGTTCACCTTGCCACGGGCGCGCAGGGCGTAGATTAGGAAGTTCATCTGCGACAGGTCGAAGGGGTTGTCTTCGAGGGCTGTCTCGGCGTATGAGATTATGGAGTCGAGCTCGGCGCGGGTATGGGTGCTTTTGTAATAAAGGCTCTCGTTTTTGGTCGACGCCTCGTTGTGGCGGTAGGGGTTGAAATCCTCCTGGAAGAGGTAGCCGTAATAGAGGTGACGGTAGTCGTCGAGGTTCATGATGGTCTCGTTCTGCTCATAGCGGCCCATGAGTCTGGGGTAGTAATACCGTGAGGCCGGGTCGGTCACCTCCCGCCTTATCTGGTCGAGGTCGGGGGTCTCTGTGACGGTCCCCTTTTTCTGTGAGGCGGGGGCTGCCAGCAATGCTCCTGACAGGAGCAGCAACGCCGTTATTGCAAAAATGAGCTTTCTCATTGTCGGGTCAGGTTAATGGTTCATGGCGATGGACGGATTGGCCGCGCGGGGAGTCATTGGAGGGATGCGCGGAGAAGGATGCCCTGGAGGCTGATGGCGACAAGGGCCATAGTGACCACTGCCGGCAGACCTATGGCTACCGTCCAGCGTCCGAGGCGGCGGAGGTCGGCTTGCCGTGAGAGTCCCCTGTAAGCCGCTGCGCCGAGAATCGCCCCGGTGGCAGCCCCGAGAATCGCTCCGGCCTGATGGAATGTCAGCCCGGCGGTAACTGTCCCGACGATTGCGCCCCCCACGATGAAATAGCGGGCGCGCCGGGGCGCTCCAACCGGCGACCTGCGGGTCATGTCGATGCATACCACTATCATCACCGCGATGGCCCAGAAGAGCAGCAGGGTGGAATCGATGGGCGCATAGCCTGACGCCCGCATTGCCCACGCCCCTGCGTAGGCGGTCACCGCGCCTCCGGAGGAGGTGCGGAACGCCATCACTATGGCGGCGCTCATCAGCAAGGCTCCGGATATGAGGTAAAATTCGTCCATTGTGAAGTTTGACAACAAATTTAACAAATTCCGGCGGATTATTCCTCCGGGAATAAAGCCATTTACATAATTTTAAATATTTTTTGCTCTCATTTTTCACGCTCTCCCGCTGGATATGTTCGTTGTTGTAACTGATATGTAACATAATTGGGCGCTTTCAGGCCCAAAATAAGCCGATTAAGGAATTTTTTCAGCATATTATATTGCCGTTTGGGCTACTTTTTGTAATTTTGCATCCGAAAAGTAAGGCACCAGTCTTTTTTTCAGCCATGCTTTTCTCCCGCAAAACTGAACATTCAAAAATTAAACACCTTATTTATTATGTCAGAAATCGCATCTCGAGTTAAAGCCATCATCGTCGACAAGCTCGGCGTGGACGAAAACCAGGTAACCGAAACCGCCGCTTTCACCACCGACCTCGGCGCAGACAGCCTCGACACCGTTGAGCTCATCATGGAGTTCGAAAAGGAATTCGGCATCACCATCCCCGATGACAAGGCAGAGACCATCTCTACCGTGGGCGACGCCATCAACTACATCGAGGCAGCAAAGCAGTAAGCGAGTTTCTGGCTCCGATAACCGAATACAATGCGCCCAAGGGCGCATTGCGTTTTTTACCCATATTGATACAATGGAACTTAAAAGAGTAGTAGTAACCGGCATGGGCGCCCTCACTCCCATCGGAAACGATGTCGAGACTTCGTGGCAGAACGCCATCAACGGTGTGTCTGGTGCCGGACCCATTACCCATTTCGACGCCTCTCTGTTCAAGACCCAGTTTGCCTGCGAGGTAAAGGGCTTCAACGGCGCCGACCATATCGACCGCAAGAAGCTCCGCCAGCTTGACCTTTACGCGCAGTATGCCCTCGTGGCTGCCCGTCAGGCTGTCGACGATTCCGGCATCGAGAAGGACGAAAACCTCAACAAGAACCGTGTCGGTGTCATCGTGGCTGCCGGCATCGGCGGTCTCCACACTTTCGAGGAGGAGGCCGGATATTACGCCATCAACGCTGACAAAGGTCCCAAATACAACCCCTTCTTCATCCCCAAGATGATTGCCGACATCGCGTCGGGCCACATCTCGATGGACTACGGATACCACGGGCCCAACTATGGTGTTGTTTCGGCTTGCGCCTCATCCAACAACGCCATCATCGACGCGTTCAACCTCATCCGTCTCGGCAAGGCTGACGTGATGGTGACCGGCGGCGCGGAGGCTGCCGTATATCCCGCAGGTGTGGGCGGCTTCAACTCTATGCACGCCCTGTCTACCCGCAACGACTCCCCCCAGACCGCCTCGCGCCCCTTCTCCAAGAGCCGCGACGGTTTCGTGATCGGCGAAGGCTCTGTGGTCCTCATCCTTGAGGAACTCGAGCATGCCAAGGCCCGCGGTGCGAAGATTTACGCCGAGGTTGCCGGAGGCGGCATGTCGGCCGATGCTTACCACCTCACCGCCACCCATCCCGAAGGTCTCGGCGCTATCCTGTCGATGCAGAACGCCCTCGAGGATGCCGAGATGAAGCCCGAAGACATCGACTACATCAATGTTCACGGCACATCCACCCCGGTGGGTGACATCTCAGAGGTCAAGGCCATCGTGGAGGTGTTCGGCGAAAACGCCCACAAGCTCAACATCTCATCAACCAAGTCGATGACCGGCCACCTGCTCGGCGCGACCGGAGCGATGGAAGCGATGTTCAGCATCCTGGCCTGCCAGAACGACATCGTGCCCCCCACCATCAACCATGAGGAGGGGGACGAGGATGAGGAAATCGACTACACCCTCAACTTCACATTCAACAAGGCCCAGAAACGCCCCGTGCGTGCTGCCCTTTCAAACTCCTTCGGTTTCGGCGGCCACAACGCCACCGTCATCGTGAAGAAGTACGAGGAATAATCAGCCACTGACTTCATTGCCCATAAACGACCGTGGGCTGCCCTGATGGAAACGGTTAATCACCTTTCCGCCAGGACAGCCCACAGTTGCTGTTGTTTTTTGTCGCGTATCACGGCGGTCAGCTGATGCGGCGTATCTTGCGGTGTGGCACTCCCGAGTTGAGTATCAGCGGCACCTGCTCGACGCTGACCGATGAGGTGTCAAGCCCGAGGGCCTCGTCGGTGGCCACCCCGAAGCGGCGCAGACGCTCATAAAACGACATCACAAACTGCTCGTAGGCTGTGCAGTTGCTCGACGGGGAGAAGACGCGATGGATGACAGTGAAATGGAAATCGCCCGGAATCCCCTCCTGCCGCAGGGAAGGGTAGGTGGAGGTCAGGTCGACGCGCCCCTCCTTGACGAGGTCGTTGATGACCTGGCGCAGATAGACATTTATCTTCGGGTCGATGCGGAAACCGAGTTTGAGCCCGACGGAGAAGAGGCAGCCGGGAATCAGCTCGTCGACCGTGTAGTCGAGCGTGGAGGGCTCGTCGGTGTACTCCACGCGTATCAGCCAGTAATGGTCGGCCCTTTTGGGATGTTTGTTGATGATGGAGTAGAGAATCTTGGTCTCGATGAGGGTCGGGTCTGGCGACTCGCTTATGTAGACCATGTTTGAGGCCGACTTGGGAATCTCTTTGTCGCGGCTTATCCCCGCGATCAGGCCGAGGCTTTTGCGTATGTCGGCATACTGGAAATAACGGCGGCGTATCTTGCTTGCGTTGAACCACAGGTATATGACCGTCATCAGCAGGCTGGCAATCAGCAGGGTGTACCATCCGCCATGGAGGAATTTGAACAGGTTGGCACACAGGAATGTGGTCTCGATGCCGGCGAACACCAGAAGGAAGGCCGCCACAAGCCACAGGGGCATGCGCCGCCGTCTCATCCAGAAAGCTATGAGGATGGTGGTCATCAGCATCGTAACGGTGATTGCAAGGCCATACGCCCCCTCCATATGGGCAGACGAGCCGAAGATGACCACCGTGAGCACGCAGCCGACAAACAGGAAGAGGTTGACCGAGGGGATGTAAAGCTGCCCCTTGACGGTCGAGGGGTATTTGATTTTCAGACGTGGCCAGAAATTGAGGTTGACAGCCTCGGAGAAGATAGTGAACGAGCCGCTGATGAGTGCCTGCGACGCGATGATGGAGGCCCCCGCCGACATTATGATGCCGATCAGGACGAACCATCCGGGCATTATGGCGTAGAAGGGGTTGACGCTGCCCGCAGCCGCCTCAGAGTGGTGTGACATTATCCACGCCCCCTGCCCGAGGTAATTAAGCACAAGCATTATCTTCACAAACAGCCACGCTATCGATATGTTCCAACGGCCGCAATGCCCCAGGTCGGAGTAAAGAGCCTCCGCGCCGGTGGTGCAGAGGAAGACCGCCCCGAGGACAAGGAACCATCCCGGGTAGTCGATCAGAATCTTCACGGCATACCACGGGTTGAAGGCTTTGAGTATCGACGGCTCAAGCCCGATGTTGCATACTCCGAGGATTCCGAGCATCAGGAACCACAGCAGCATGAATGGGCCGAAGCACCGTCCTATGGCCGATGTGCCAAACCGTTGCGCGGCGAATATCAGTGTGATTATAAGCAAGGTCACAGGAATGACAGGCGGGTCGGGCATGATGGCCGACAGCCCCTCAATTGAGGTGGTGACGGTGATTGCTGGGGTTATCACGCCATCGGCAATCAACGTGGCTGCCCCGAGCGCGGCAAGCAGGTATAGCCACTTCTTGCCTTTTGACTTGACAAGGGAATACAGGGCCAGGATGCCTCCCTCCCCTTTGTTGTCGGCCCGCAAGGCTATCAGCACATATTTGATGGTGGTCTGTAGGGTGAGCGTCCAGAACACGAGCGACACCGCCCCAAGGATGTAATCTGGGCCGAAAGCGGGGTTGGCGTGGCAGATGGTCTTCATCACATACAGCGGCGATGTCCCGATGTCGCCGAAGACGATTCCGAGTGTCACAAGTAGTCCCAGGGCTGTCACCGGGTGGGCGTTGTGGGGGATGTTGCGGTCTGTTGTCATAGGTGTATTCCACGGCTTGCAAGCGATTCCGTGATGATTATATATTAAACGGCTGTGTGCGTCGGATTGTTGAATGCCGTGTGAAACACAGCAGCCCCGCCGGATTGTGTCCGGCGGGGCTGCGTTATGTGATATTGAAGAATTGTCTTACTGACGGTCGGAGTAGAACTTCTGGATGCGGTTCTTCACCTTCTTGTTGCCAAGGAGGATGCCCGACATCGAGTTCTGGAGGGCGATTGCGCCTTCACGCTGGTTGAACACCATGGCGTCGTTCTGGAAGTCGAACGGACGGCCCTGGTTGTCGACATTGACCACCTCGAAGACAACCACTGAGTTGTTGAGGGCCACGGGGCCTACGAGCTGGCCTTTCTGGGCGACGGCCACGTTGGCGTTGAGGGCTGACTCATACGGGGGGAAGTTGCGGACCATGGCCTGGCCGAAGGTCACCTGGGTGGTGTCAACCGATGTCTTCATCACAGAGGCGAAGCCTGCCACGTTGGAGGCCTTGCCCTTGAAGTCGGCCACGAGCTTCTCGCCCTTCATGCGGTTGCGGGCCTTGTCTTCGAGGTATGTGCGTACGCGGCTGTATGAGGAGGGGATGAAATCACCCTTGAAGACCTCCTTGATGGCCACTGCCATGAGGCGGCTTTCGGTGTCGTCGGTGAAGATTCCTGAAACGTTGCCCTTCTTGTTGTCGATGGTCCATTTGGCGGCGTTGCGGCTTTCGGGGAGGTTGTTGACCGAAAGGGTGGAGGGGGTCACGAGACCTTCCATCACGTTGTAGCCGGCCTTGGGAGCTTCGGCGGCGAATTTCTCGGGGGTGTTGTTGGCCTCGAGGAACTTGCGGAAGTCGCTGTTGAGCTGGTTGACGGTGGCGGCAGAGGGAATCACGTCGTAGGTGATTTCGGCAATCTCATACACGGCCACGGGAGCCTTGCGTGAGCGTACCTTCATTGCCACTCCGGGGTTGTTCTTCGACATGAAGTAGGTGCCGGTCTGCGCGCCGGTGATGTCATCCTTCACGAGGGCGAGCTGGGGGTCGACGAGCGACACCCACACGCTGTCCTGGCTCTGGGCGATGAGCTTCTCGCCGAGGTCGGCGGGGGTGGCTCCGGTGTTGAGGCGGTTGAGGACGGAGTCGGCGGCTGCGCCTTCGGCGAATACAGCCATATCGAGCAGCACTGAGTCGGTGTCCTCTGTCACGGAGAGGAGCTTGGCCAGTGTGTACTTGTTGTCAAAGAAAGATACCTGTACCACGGTGTCGGCGGTGATTTTGTCAAGCGCGCGGCTCAGCGTGGGGGCGAGCTTGCTCTTGGGGGCGTTGACGCGGTTGACATAGAACTTGGAGTTGCCGGCGATGGCCTCGGTGCCTTCGGTGAGCTTCAGGTCGGCGAGGGCCTTGTTCACGTCGGCGGCCGCGAGGTCGAGGTCGGCCTTCGAGGGGGCGATGTCTACGGTGATGTAGTCAATCACAAACTGGTTCTCGTCGATGCGGAAGCGGTTTTTCTCCTCGTTGTAGATTGCCTCGATGTCTGCGTCGGTGGGCTTGAAGTCGTCATCGGCGAGGGTCGAGTAGTCTTTGCGGACATATGCGATGGTCGAGGTCGAGGCGTTGTCTTCGTAGTAAGCCTTGGCGTCGAGCTTGTTGGCGGGGAGCGCGCCGGAGAAGAGGTTGCTGAACTTCTGGCTCAGGAGCATCTTCTCGGTGTCCTGCTCGAGCGACTGCCAGGCCTGCTGGAGCTGCTGCGACTGGGCGGGCTCGAGGCCGTATTTCTGGGGGTTGTAGGCGTAGTCGTAGAGAACCTGTGCGGAGGGGAAGCCCCACTGCTGCACCATACGGGCCACCATGGGATGGGGTGTCTCGCCGAGCATGGCTTTTGAGAGTTCGTTGTCGGTCACTACCAGGCCGAGGTCTTCGAATTCCTGGTTGAGGAGGGTCTCGTTGACCATCTGCTGCAACACCATTGTCTGGATGCGGGCGTTGTCGATGTTGGTGTAGCCCTGGTTGCGCATCTGCTCGGACTGCTGCTCGACGCGGCGCTGGAAGTCCATATAGTCGATTTTCTTGCCGCCGACTTCAGCGACGGTGTGGTTGTCTGAGAATAGTTCTCCCGGGCGGTCGACCGCGGTGAGGATAAACAACAGAAGCGCGATTCCAAGTATGGAAATAATCAGTATGGGCCTCTGTCGAATTTGTTCGAGTGCTGACATTTAGAATTAAATGGTTTATGTTATTGTTTTTTCTTTTGCAAAAAATGGCGGGATGGCTTGCTAATCGCAGGCCCGACGGCCGGCAAAGCCGCGCTCCGGCATTGCGCCGAGGCGTTTTTGGTGCTGTTTTGGCCGTTAAATAATGCGCAAAGATACGTTTTTTCTGCAAGTTGCCCAAATAATTGGCCTTTTTTGTGACGGTTTTCATCCGACATCGGTTGCAAATGTGGCGCGACGGGTGTGGATGGTTTGATTCATTCGTGGCCCGGGGGATGGAAATATAATGGGCGGCGATTGGCGGAAGACGCGGAAAAGTCGTAACTTTGCAGCCGAGTTACGAGATACCCCACATTTTGTTTCCACTTATCTGTTACGATTCCCGATGTTGTTCAACTCGATAGAGTTCGCTGTTTTTCTGGTTGTCGTGTTCCTGCTCTACTGGTTTGTGTTCAATCGCCAGGAGCGGGTGCGCAATCTGTTTGTGATTGCCGTCAGCTATCTGTTTTACGGATGGTGGGACTGGCGTTTCCTGTTGCTCATCGCCTTCACGTCGCTGTGCAGCTTTGTCAGCGGCCTTGTGATAAGCAGCAGCCACCGGCTTGGGCGTCAGGGCAAAGCCCGTTGGGTCTGCGGGTTGAACGTGGCGGTCAACCTGACCATCCTCTGCCTGTTCAAGTATTACAACTTCTTCATGACTGAGTTTGCCGCGAGGTTTCTTGATGGAGACACGTCAGGGCTGCTGGTCAAGCTGGTGCTGCCGGTGGGAATCTCATTCTACACATTCCAGGCCCTGAGCTATTCGATTGATGTATATCGCCGCAAGCTTGAGGCGACCTCTGACGTCACGGCATTCTTCGCCTACATCGCTTTTTTTCCGCAGCTTGTGGCCGGGCCTATCGAGCGCGCCACAAACCTGCTGCCGCAGTTTTACAGCCTGCGCGCCTTTGATTACGAGGGAGCGGTCGACGGGATGCGCCGCATCCTGTGGGGTTTGTTCAAGAAGGTGGTTGTCGCCGACAGCTGTGCCGTCATGGTCAACACGGTCTTCGCCGATTACTCCACGCTGCCGGGCAGCACGTTGCTGATAGGGGCAGTGTTGTTCGCGTTCCAGATTTACGGCGATTTCTCGGGCTATTCCGACATCGCCATCGGCACGGCGCGCCTCTTCGGGTTCAGCCTGATGCAGAACTTCCGCAACCCTTATTTCTCGCGCGACATAGGTGAGTTCTGGCGCAGGTGGCACATTTCGCTCAACACCTGGTTTCGCGACTATGTCTATATCCCGCTTGGCGGGAGCCGGACAAGCAAGCACAAGGTGGTGCGCAACACCTTTGTCATCTTCCTGCTCAGCGGGTTGTGGCACGGGGCCAACTGGACCTTCCTGGTGTGGGGCGGCTACCACGCCCTGCTCTTCGTGCCTCTTATCGTGTCAAAGCGCAACCGCAAGCACACAGACACTGTGGCCCAGGACAGGCGGCTGCCATCGTTTGCCGAGGTGCGCGGTATGGCGGTGACATTCTGCCTGGTGGTGGTCGGCTGGATTTTCTTCAGGGCTGAGACCATCGCCGATGCCTGGCATTACCTCTGTGGGATTTTCAGCCGCTCGCTGTTTGCCAAGCCTACGGGTTACGGGCGCGAGCATGACCTGTGGGTGACCATCGCATGGATTGTGGTGATGCTGGCGGTGGAATGGATTCAGCGGCGACGCGACCACGGGCTGGCGCTCGGACTTGTCAAGCCACGCTGGCTGCGGTGGATAGTGTATTACGCGATACTTGTCAGCCTCCTTTTCGGCGAGGGGGTGGAGACATTCATCTATTTCCAGTTTTGAAACACCATGGAATCAGGCAACAACATAGGTCTTGTGAAATTCCTGCGCCGTCTGCTCATAGGCGCGATTCCCGCGATGGTTTTCTGTGTGGCGATACTCTACTTCGCCCTCTTTCTGCGGCCGCAGATGGTGGGAGACCTCGGCGAACTCGGGAAGATACGGTTTGACCGCGCGTATTGCGACAGCATGTATCGTCCGGTGCTGCCAAACGGCATGCCATTGATTTACCAGCCCGGCGACTCACTTGCGGCTGTGGTCACGATCGGCGACTCATTCAGCCAGCAGCGTCCCAACGGCTACCAGGCGTTCCTGGCAGAGCGCATCGGGATGCCGGTCAGCAACATCGCGCTGGATCACCATCAGGTGTCTCCCGAGCAGGCTGTGTGGGACATGGTGAATTCCGGATTTTTCGACAGCCATCCCGCCGTTGAGTGGGTCGTGGTCGAGACCGTCGAGAGGGAGTTCATAAGCCGCTGGCTGGCAGTCGACACGGCCCGCACGACAAGCCATTATCCTGTTGTCCGTCAGAAATCTCCTGATGAGGGTGCTGATTCCCGCGGACTGGCCGGACGGATTTTCCGACAAGGGGTCGACTGGCTGAAACTGTCGGCCGGGCTGGCCGACAGTCCCGTCAAGTCGGTGAGACTTGACAGGGAATGTTTCACCCTGCCTGGCAAGGAGGCGATGCTCTATTTTTATCAGAACGATCTGGTTTGCCTGTCGGCCACCGACGGGGAAATCGCGGAAGTGGCGGCGAGGCTTTCAGCCCTCCACCGCCGTTTCGCCGCACGGGGAATCGGGATGCTCTTTATGCTCGCGCCTGACAAATATGAGCTTTATCAGCATCTTGCGGTTGACAATCCATATCCGGCGCGTCCGCTCGGCTCCCAGCTTCTGGTTCTCGACTCGCTCGGCTTCGTGGTGAATCCGCTCCCTGAGCTTTCGCGCCGTCTTGAGGCCGGGGAGAAAGACCTATTCATGGCGGATGACAGCCATTGGTCGGCCAAAAGCGCGCAGACGGCGGCTTCGCTTGTCGCCGCGAAGATGCTGGCGCGGTGAGTCCCCTGTGTTTTGTGTAACAACCAGTTAAACACGTTTCCGGACAGCAATAATCTATTGAAACCTTAATTGGTGGAATCCTATCGGGAGCGAGGCGACCTTTAATCCACGAGTAATCTGCAGATACACGGATTTCCGCAGATGCTTTTACGATTAAGAGGATTAAATGGATTAAGGGGTAAGGACTTACATATTACGCAGATTACACAGATTCCATTCGGGTGGTGCTATGCCAGACACCAATATTCCTGATTCTTGGATGATAGCATGGGGGAAGGGGTAGATGCACTGCACCCCGGCTTCGGTGATTTTGTCATCAAAGCCGGGGTGCGGTTGGTTATCTGTCATCCCTGCGGGGCTTGTGGGAGCTTCCGCGAGGGGGAAGATGCGGGATTAGTCGATGGTCTCGTCAGCGGGGTAGCCTCCCATCTCGCGGATGGCGTTCTTCAGCATCACATACTGCTGGAAGAGGTGGTTGACAGGTACCTCGTTCTTGGTGTAGTCGTGCATCGGGCTCTTGAGGAAGAAGCTCAGGAAGCGCTGGATGCCGTAACGGCCGTTGCGGGCAGCGAGGTCGCTGAGCAGCACGAGGTCGAGGCAGAGGGGAGCTGCGAGGATTGAGTCGCGGCAGAGGAAGTTGATCTTGATCTGCATTGGGTAGCCCATCCAGCCGAAGATGTCGATGTTGTCCCATCCCTCCTTGTTGTCGTTGCGGGGGGGATAGTAGTTGATGCGCACTTTGTGGTAGTAGCCGTTGTGGTCGTTGCCTTCGCCGCCGCAGTTTACGCCGTAGAGGTCGGGCTGCTCTTCGGGGACGAGGATGGACTCGAGTGTGGAGAGCTTGGAAACTTCCTTGGTGCGGAAGTTGGCGGGCTCGTCAAGCACGAGGCCGTCGCGGTTGCCGAGGATGTTGGTGGAGAACCAGCCGTTGAGGCCGAGGCAACGGGTGCCGATGATGGGGGCGAATCCCGACTTCACGAGGGTCTGGCCGGTCTTGAAGTCCTTGCCGGCGATGGGCATCTTGGTCTTCTCGGCGAGCTCCCACATGGCGGGGATGTCGACGGTGGTGTTGGGGGCGCCCATGATGAAGGGAGCGCCTTCGGTGAGGGCTGCGTATGCGTAGCACATCGAGGGGGCGATATGCTCCTTGTCGTCGGCCTTCATGGCGGCCTCGAGCTGGTCGAGGGTCATGTGGACGTTCTCGTCGACGGGAACGTACACCTCGGTGGATGCGGCCCAGAGGACAACCACGCGGTCAACGCCGTTTTCCTTCTTGAAGTTGCGGATGTCTTCGCGGAGCTGCTCTGTCATCTCCCAGCGGGTCTTGCCGACCATGATATTGTCGCCGTGGAGACGCTTGGCGTAGTGGTGGTCGAAAGCGGCCTTCATAGGCTTGATGTTCTCAAGCTCATCCTTCACCGGGTTGATGTCCTTCTCTTTGAGAACCTCGGCGTTGATGGCAGCCTCGTATGCGTTGGCGGGATAAACGTCCCATGCGCCGAACACGATGTCGTTGAGATCTGCGATGGGGACAATCTCGTTATATTTGAGGTATTTTTTGTTTTCGCCTTCTCCGACACGGATTTTGTCGTACTGGGTCATTGAGCCGACAGGCTTGGAAAGACCTTTGCGGGCCATCAACACACCGGTCATGAAGGTGCTGGTGACAGCGCCGAGACCAACGACTAATACGCCGAGTTTGCCCTCGGCCTTCTTAACGTTACTCATTTTAAATAGTATGGTTTGTTTTTTTCAGTTGGCAACTTTAGAGTCGTGATGATTGGCTGTCGGTTGCCCGTTTTGCCGGGGAAGAGAGAGGAATCGACTGGCCAAAGCAAAATTGCCCCCAAAAGTACGGAGATATTTCGGATTGTGAAAATATTTTTGGTGAAATATTTGTTTTGTTTCGTGAATAAATATTTAATATACCGCTATATGGTTAAAATGAGTTAATGATGGCCTTTGTGTGGTTGTGTGTGTTAAAATGTATTAATATAGTTTTGGCCAAAAATCACATATTCAGCCCTCCTTTTAGGGGGAAGAGGAGGTGTCAGGCAGGGGAACCATCCTGGTTAAGGTTTGTTAACTTTGGCCGGATTCACATATCGGGCGTAACGGTCGATGAACCGCGAGAATGCCGGGATGCGCATCAGGCCGTGTTCAAACAGCGCGTATGCCAGGAGGCTGCAGAGTATGCCCAGGGTCACGTCGATGATGTAATGATGGGAGGAGTAGACGGCGGTGAACCATATGCCGACAGTGATCACGGCCAGAAGGAGGCGAATCCAGAGGGGGGATTTGGATTTGAGCGAGTAGATGAACGCCACGAAGGTGTAGGCCGAGTGGAGCGACGGCACGGCGGCGAACACATTGGCGTTGCGCCCGTAAAGGCCGTGGAAAATCCCCAGGCTGGTCATCTCGTCGAACCTCCCGAGTCCGGCCACTTCGCCGGGGGTGGCGAGGTCGAGCCCGAATCCGTGGAGGGCCACATACCATGGAGGCGCGGCGGGATGGATGTAATATCCGGCGAAGCCGATGAAGTTGACAAGCAGGAACACCAGGGCGAAATGGAGATATGCTTTGCTTTGTCCACCGAAGTAGAGCCAAAGGCCGAAGAGTATCGGCACCGGCACCCAGCAGAGGTAGAATACACCCCCGAGGAAGTCCATCAGCGGTGTGGTGTGGAGGGCGAAGAACTCGTTGGGGGTCAGCAGTGTGCCATCGGTGGCAGTGATGCCGAAGAGGTTTTTCTCGGCGTTGTATATCCCCTCGATGTCGACAGGGTTGACCTCGTAGTTGTGGACGATGTTCATCCAGTCGTATGAGATGCCGAAGATTATGAACGGCAGCAGGGCCACGACCGCCTTGCGTGAGACAGGGCAGGCAAAGAAAAGCGCAGCAAGCAGCAGGGCCATCCACAGGTGCTCCGGACGGAATCCGACACACAGGGCTGTGACCGCCAGCCATATGGCCAGTGCGGCCACCACGATTGCCGACTCGCGGCGTGAGGGTAATGCCTTCGTCATCCTGCGGTGGGTCATTTGTCTGCTTTCTTGTCGGCCGACAGTGTGGCGCGGCAGACACCTACGCGGGCGAAAGCCGTGATGTTGGCGAAGATGGCGATTATGGCCATGGCGATGACGAGTATCATCATCGCGGCGTAGGGGGTATTGGGCGAAGCCAGGCCTGTGATGCCGCACGCGAGGCATCCGACAGAGGTCACCACCACTCGCTCGGGGCGTTGCATGAATCCGACCTTGCACTCTATCCCAACGCCTTCGGCGCGGGCGCGGACGTAGCTGACCATGATGGAGCCGACCAGGGCCACGAAAGTGACCAGGGCACCGACGGGGTAGCCTGCCATGATGAGGAAATAGCTCAGCGCGCCCAGGGTTAGCAACTCGCAGTAGCGGTCAAGCACAGAGTCGTATAGCGCGCCGAACCTTGACTCCATGTTGCCAAGCCGCGCGACCTGCCCGTCGAGCATGTCGAAAAGCGAGAAGAGTATGGTCACGGCCCCTCCCCATGTGATGAGGTCGAATCTAAGGTGGGTCGGGTCGATGGCGGCCAGGTAGCCTGCCCAGGCTATGATGCAGGCTGCGGCGAGGTTGCCGAGCAGACCGATGGTGGTCACCATGTTGGGGGTGACTCCGATGCGGATGAGGAATTTGACAAAGGGGTTGATGATGAAGTAGATGCCCTTCTGTATTCCGTCGCGTTTTTTCTTGAAGGTATTCTTGGCGGTCATTTGTCGCTTGTATTTTTCTTCTTTTTCAAGGTCAGCGCGTCGACCATCCTTATGGCGAAGGGGTCGAAACGGGTCGGCCGGTAGACGAAGTTCTTCTGCATGACGAAATTCCAGGCCAGGGAGACGATGAGCGACACCGACAAGCGGGCGAATGCGAAAATCCCGTCAGGCTTTATCCAATGTATGTTGGTTATCAGTTCGAAACGTTGCAGCCCCTGCTCGAGGAGGGTGGTGCCCCCGAGGTTGAGGATGAAGCTGCCTCCCCAGATGAGGAGGTATTTGATTGCCACCGCCTTGACCGAGCAGTTGTCGGCCTGGAAGGTGAACTTGTAGTTGACGATGCAGTTGACGATGCCTCCTACCACGAGGCCGATGGCTGTGGCCAGGAAGGTGCGCATGGGGGCCGAGCCGAGCGGAGAGAATACCCAGGCGTAGAACACGAAGCATACCCCCATATCGGTCCACGACGCGATTTGGGATGAAACCGATGAGCGGAGGAAGGTGAAGATGCCTTTCCCGTGCAGAAACTTGTCGGCGATTTTGTTTGACAGTGTCTTTATGCCCATCTGATTTGTCTGGGGTTGCATTTTTTGTGTTGGGTGTGAGTCGATTGTTACTGGCGTCGCTCTTTGATGGCGGCCATTACTGCCTTGGCGATGTTGGTGGCGGCCTCGGCGCGGCAGGCCGAGAAGCTTGGCCAGTCGTTGAAGTCGATTATGCTGAGCGAGCCGTCTTCGGCCTGGATGCACTCCCCGCCGTAGACGATGAGGTTCAGCTCCTTGGCTGCGCGGCGGCATATCGCCTTGAGGGCCTCATCGGTGCGGCGGGTCTCCTCGTCCTTGGGCTTGATGGTCTCAGGCTCGTAGGGGCGGAACCAATGGAAGAAGGGGGTGTCGGCGACACCGTAGAATTTCACGAGCTTGCCGGTGAGATGGCGCGAGATGACGGCTCTCTTGAATCCGCGCAGGAAATACTCCTGGAGGACATCCTGAGCCTCGGCGGGGGTGCGCACATAGCTGACATCCTCGGCATGCTGGGCGTGGAAGTCGCCGCGCTTTATCCAGCACTGGCTGAAGCCGAGTTTCTGGAGGCGGCCTTTGACCACCTCGTCGGTGTCGACGATGATGCTGGCGGGGTAGGGGATGTTGGAGCCGAGCAATATGCGGGCCTGGCGCTCACGGATGCAGTTCTCGATGCCATAGCCTGAGTTTATGACCAGCTGCCCCTGCTCCTCGAGCTGCTGCAGCAGGTCGGTCGAACGGCGTTCGCGACACATATTTATGATCACCGGCTCGGTGACAGCCCCCGAGCAGAATTGCTCCTCGGAGTAAATGCGCACCTCGCAGCCGCGTTTGCGCAGCTGCTCGGCCACGGTGTTGAGTATCGTGGCGTCGTTTCCGACATGGTTGGGGGAGAATGCCCCAGCTCGCATTATGGCGGCTATCTTCGTGGTGGCCATCGCAAAATCAGTTTTCCAGAGTGCAAAGGTAGCTCATTTCGGTCAAAATCGCAAATTTTTGTCGGGGTGACGGCTCCCACGCCTATGATACGAGATGGTGGCCGCCGTGTCCCGGCATTGCCGGCGCGAGGCCGTCATTTCTTCTTTTTCTTTGAGAAATAATCGTTGTGCATCTTGATGGCGAACACCGTCGCCGAGCATGCCAGGGTGATGAGGTTGGTGATGATCAGCGGCCAGTTGACGGGGTCGCTCAGGAATCCCTGGGCGACGAAGAAGGCCGATCCGAGGCCCATTAGCATGAATGTCGGCAAGGCGATGGAGTCGGTCTCGCGGGTGCGGATGGTGTAGATGGCCTGGGGGAGGTAGCCGAAAATCATGCAGAGGGCGGCTGCGTATCCAATGATGTTGAACATAAAATGTCAGGGTTTTCAGGGTTGTGTTATTGATTCTTCCGGCGATTTATTTCCCGGGAATGCCCGAGAGAAAAAGGCCGAAAGGGCTGCAAAGTTAACAAATTAAGATGACAAAACAAGCCTTCGTGGCCCGGAAGCTCTCAGCCGGAAGGCCGTATGTCAAAAATAAAGCCGTGGCGCGGGGCCACGGCTTGGTTGGAAATCACATGGTTGCAAAAGATTTGATTCAAGCGCATCCGCTCCGGTTTTGAGAGAGGAGTGAGTTCCGAAAGGATTTTATTGCTGTCCGGTAAAAAAAGACAAAATCATATATTCTCTACAAATATAATAAGTTACATCTGTTTTACGAAAAAGGGCTTGTCATTTGAGGCGATGTGAAATTGGTAGCATTAAGCATCAAAAAGCCCTTAAAAGACATCTATACGAGTCTGTTTCATGCTGTATGAGATAAAAATAGTCCATTTCCTATCATGTCAAAGTTTTACCGGACAGCAATAAAAGGATTTAAACGCCGGAAATGAACTCGTTTCATCGCGAAGCTTGGTCACCATTCCGTTTCTTTTGGCGGCCGGTTCCCCCAACACACATACATATCATCATGAAAACTTAAGCATATTGCCTTGTTCACTATCACTATGACAATTTGTCCGGGGAGATGCCCTCGACGGGCCTCGCCGGGGACATGGAGTCAAAAGAACCGAAAGTCAAAGTTCGACATAAGAAGCCTCACGGATTCCATATAATTGGAACCGGCCGGCCATGGCTGCCTGTCTTGCGGAGAGAGTGGGCCTTTTAAGGAGTTGACCCCAGGAGTGTGCCAAGTGGTCAATCCGGAAGGCGACAGGAGAGACCATAGAAAACGGTCCGTTGCCAAATCCACTACAAAATTACCTCTTTGTTTTGAAATTTCCAAAACATAATGGGTTGACTTCTTGAATTTTAACCAAAAGGGGTGGTTTTTAGCATTTGTTTTCCAATGATACGTTAAAATTAAGAATGTCGGCCGGCGGCATGCTCAAGGTCGCTGGAGCGGCAGCTCGATGCGGAAGGTGGTGCCGCGCGATGGCTCGGACCATGCCACGAAGATGCGCCCCCGGTGGTATTGCTCTACGATGCGTTTGGCCAAGGCGAGTCCAAGGCCCCATCCCCGCTTCTTGGTGGTGAATCCGGGGTTGAACACGGTCTTGTGGTTCTTGCGCGGGATTCCTTTCCCGGTGTCGGTCACGGTGACGCAGGCGCGGTTGCCTTCAGTCGAGGTGGTGACATCGATTGAGCCTGAGCCTTCCATGGCGTCTACCGCGTTCTTTATCAGGTTTTCCATCACCCATTCAAACAGAGGGGCGCTCATGTCGACAGGCAGTGGGTGCGTCGAGAGGTTGGTGGTGAGGCTTATGCGCGACGATATGCGCGTCTGCATGTAGCCGGTGGCCCGGGCCACGACATCGTTGAGGTCTTCACGCTCCATGTTGGGGCGCGACCCGATTTTTGAGAAGCGCGAGGCTATCATCGACAGGCGGCTGATGTCTTTGTCCATCTCCCTGACCATCTCCTCGTCTGTGCCGGTCGAGCGGAGCAGTTCGGTCCAGGCCATCAGCGACGAGATCGGAGTGCCGAGCTGGTGGGCAGTCTCCTTCGAGAGGCCCACCCATACCTTGTTTTGCTCGGCCTTGCGGGTGGAGTTGACGGCGAAATAGACGATGGCGATGAACGCCAGCATCACCAGCAGCTGTATGTAGGGGTAGTAGCTGAGCCGTCTGAGCAGCTTGGAGTCGTCGTAATAGAGATGCTGCAGGTTGTCAGGGGAGATGATGATGTGAATCACATTGGCCCGCTTCTCGAGCGACGCCAGTTTGCCCCGCAGGTAGCTCTCGTTGGCCGGGGATATTACCCAGGGTGTCAATGAATCGACATCCTCGGGGAGGTCGAAGTTGCGGTGGAGCAGTATGTTGCCCTCGTCGTCGGTGAGCAGCACCGGTATGGTGTGGTTCTGCTCGATAATCCCGAAAAGGAACTCGAGGTTTTCGGGCGACACATCCGGCGCGTCAGGGTTCTGGCCTATGTCGGCGATCTGCTTTGTCGCGTCGGCCCATATCTGCATGCGCTCTCTCTCCTGGGCCGACAGGTCGGCCACCAGGCTGTTGGACACAAGCACGAAGACCACCACCACGGTGATGGATACCACGAAGAAAAGCACGGTGCCGAAGCGTCGGATGTCGTAGATGTTCATCTGAGGAGGGTCGGCGCTGTCAGTTCTCGAGCTGGGTTAGGATGGAGCGCAGCTCCTCGTCGGTGGCGGTGAGCCTTGCGCGGCATTCGGCGATCAGCTCTGTGGCGCGGCGGGTGAGCGCGGCCAGGCGGTCGATGTCACACTGGTCGCTCTGCATCGTCTTGAGAATCGTCGAGAGTTCCTCGAAAGCTTCGTTGTAGGTCAGTTCTTTTACGGGTCTGTTATTTTCAGCCATGGTGGATTGAGGTTTTAAGGGGTGTGGGCGAGGAATGAGCCGTCTGCAAGGGTAATTTCGAGTAGCGCGCCCAGAGGCACATCCTTGACAGAGGTCACGGCGTGGCCGTCGATGCGGGTGATGGAGTAGCCCCGGGCCAAGGTGGCGGCAGGCGACAGCACCTCAAGCAGCTGCGCCGAGGCGTCGAGCCGTTCGGCGTGGCGGCGCAGCAGGTCGCGGCTAGCGTTGGAGATGGTGTTGGCCGCTATGTCGAGGCGCGAGCGCGATGGCTCGATTTTCACGGCTGAGAGGCCGTAGAGCGACGCGACGGCGCGTGTCATAGCGGCCTTGGAGCGTTCGACGGCTCCTCGGGCGGCCACTGGCAACAGCGCCTCGGCCTGGGCGAGCTGCTCCTTGTCGCCCGCTATGCGTTGGGTGGCGAACTGCACTATCCTGTTTCCGGCGGCCATCAGCGCGCCAAGCACCGCCTCACCTTTGCCGATGAGCCATTCGGCCACGGCTGTGGGGGTTTTCAGGCGGATGTTGGACACCCAGTCGAGAACGGTCACATCGCGTTCGTGGCCGATGCCTATCGCCACCGGTAGCGGGAACTGGGCCACAGACGCGGCCAGGTCGTAGTCCTCGAATGCCTGCAGGTCTGAGGTCGCGCCTCCCCCACGGATTATCACCACCCCGTCCCATGCGCCTTGCTCTTCGGCCACCCTCTCCAGTGCGGCGATAATGGAGCGCGGAGCCGAGGCCCCTTGCATCACCGCCGGGAAAAGCTTGGTGGTGAACTTGATGCGCGACGGGTTGTTGGCGAGCTGGTTCATGAAGTCGCCGTATCCGGCGGCTCCGGGGGCAGAGATGACAGCCACGCGCTGGACTACCGTGGGCCATTTCAGCGAACGGTTGTCTTCGAGTATCCCCTCATCCTGAAGCTTGCGCAGGATTTCGTTGCGGCGGCGCACAAGGTCGCCCATGGTGTATTCGGGGTTTGCCTCATGTATCACAAGGGACAGCCCGAAGACGGAATGCATCGACGCGGACACGCGGAGCATCACTTTCAGGCCCGAGGCGAACGGCTGCCCGGTGGCCTCCAGAAAACGACGGCTCAGCGGGCCGAAGACATTGGCCCAGCAACACCCGCGTATGCGGGCTAGCTGCCGTCCGCCCTCATCCTTCTGCAGCAGCTCCATATAGCAATGGCCGCCCCGCGACGCGACATCCTGCAGCTCCGCCGTGATCCAGACATTCTGGGTCTCAGGCTGCTGGACGAGGCAGGATATGCGATTTGTGAGTTCGAGGAGTGAGATCGGGTTGCGGTTCATCGTTTTGGAAGCGGAAGGCAGCAGGCTCGGGCGGTGGTCATTTTTCCATCACCAGGCGTTTGCCGTTCCAGTGGAAGGTTATCGACTTGCGTATCGAAGACTCGGCCATGCCCAGAGATTCCTCCGGGATATAGTCGGGCAGATTGTTGGTGAAAACGGCTGACCTGCTTTCAGGGGAATATTCGAGCTTTGCCAGGACGAAAGGCACGGCATTCTCCACGTCGTCGCGTTTCTTTTCCCCCTCGGGAAGCATCCAGTCGTCAAGGGTCGGCACTGTGAAAAGGCCTTTGATTGCTTTCCAGTCTGTGTCGTAGAATTTCACTGTCGAGTCTTCAGCCGGGGTCTTGAGGGTGCGGGCAAGCATTATCACCGCATCGCCTTTCCTCCCGGGGGAGGGGAGCAGGACGAGGGTGTATTCCGATACCGGCGATGTCGTGAACACAAGTTTCTCCGCTGTCTCCTCCAGGATGCGGCATTCCCCCCCGATAAGGTTCTTCGAAGCCTTGTCAGACCCGGCCTTGAAGTAGTCGATCATGTCCATGCGTGTCATGGGGTCGATGGTCGGGAACACAGACAGCGGTGCGCTGACAAAGAAGTCGGCGGCGGTCGAGGCCTCCTCGACCTTTTCGGTCTTGTCGGAATCGGGGGCCTTGTAGATGCCTGACGCGAGGGCTGCCGCTGCCTCCTGGGGAGACATGGCCTCCACCGAGTCGGCCTCGGCGGTGGTGACAGCCGCGGGGTGCTGCTCAGCCGGAGTCTCCCCGGCGGCCCGGAATCCGCAGGCCGCGGTCGCCACCGCCAGGGCGGCGGCGACCATCGGGGCTATGCGGTATGAAGCGGCGGTTGGTTTGTGTCTCATATCGTCTGGTCTTTAAAAAGTGCGCGGGTCATTTGCGGCGCGATTTCTTTTTGAAGATTGCGTAGTGGTCCTCCTCGGCCTCCACGCCACGGCGTTCCTTGCTGCGGCGGGTGGCGGCGTGGGCGTAGTCCTTGTCAGCCTCGGCGATTTCGCTGTAAAGGCGTTTTCCGAAGAATTCCGCGCCCTTGAGGCTGTTGACCACACGCTTGGCGTCGGATTTCTTCACATCGAAGAGCGAGTAGGAGGGCATCAGGTCTATGCGGCCGACATCCACCCTGGGGCCTGCGACATTCTTGTTGAGCGTCTCGATGAGGTTGCCCGCGAAGAAACCGTCGCGCTTGCCGACATTGACATACACGCGTTCCATGCCTTTCGAGGCGGTGCGGCGGTCTTTCTCCTCCATCGAGCGCGGCTCCTCTTTTTTCTTGTCCTTGCGGTTCTTGGCCGGTTTCTCGTCGATGAGGTCGATTTTGGGCGCGTCCTTGTAATATTCGAGCAACCTGCGGAACTCGAGTGACAGCACCCGCTTGATGAGGTCTTCCGAGGTGAGCCATCCCAGTTTCTTCATCACTCCGGGGAGGTATTTCTCCATCTCGCTGTCATTGACCTCTACGCGTTCTATGCGGTCGGCCAGCGAGAAGAGCTGCTTCTCTATGATATGCTCGGGGGTCGGCACCTCCTTGCGCTCGAATGTCTTGCCGATGATGCGCTCGATTTCACGCAGGCGCCCTTTCTCGCGGGAGTGGATGATGGCCACTGACACGCCTGACTTGCCGGCGCGTCCGGTGCGGCCCGAGCGGTGGGTGTAGACCGCCGCGTCGTCGGGCAGACCGTAGTTGATGACGTGGGTGAGGTCGTCGACATCGAGGCCTCGGGCTGCCACGTCGGTGGCCACCAGCATGGTGATCACCCTGTCGCGGAATTTCTGCATCACCATGTCGCGCTGCTGCTGCGAGAGGTCGCCGTGGAGCGAGTCGGCGTTGTAACCGTCGCGGATTAGGTTCTCGGCGATTTCCTGGGTGTCGCGGCGGGTGCGGCAGAAAATGATGGCGTAGATGTTGGGGCTGTCGTCGGCGATGCGTTTCAGGGCAAGGTATTTGTCGCGCGCGTTGACCATATAGTACACATGGCGCACGTTTGCGGCTCCCTCGTTGCGGGTGCCGACGACAAACTCCTGCGGGTTGTGCATGTACTTGCTGGCGATGCGGGCGATTTCCTTGGGCATGGTTGCCGAGAACATCAGCATCTTGCGGTTGTCGGGCACATGGTCGAGGATTTCGTTGATGGAGTCGAGGAAGCCCATGTTGAGCATCTCGTCAGCCTCGTCGAGTATCACGGTGTGTACATCCTCGAGTTTCACCACCCCACGGTTGATGAGGTCGATCAGTCGGCCCGGGGTGGCCACAATCACCTGCGCGCCGCTCTTGAGGGCCTTTATCTGGCTCTGTATGCTTGACCCGCCGTAGACTGGAATCACCTTGATGTCGGGCATGTACTTCGAGAAGTCGGCAAGGTCTGACGCGATCTGCAGGCAAAGCTCGCGGGTGGGGGAGAGTATGAGGGCCTGGGGCTTGTTCAGCTCCGGGTCGAGGCGCTGGAGCACCGGTATGCCGAAAGCGGCAGTCTTTCCGGTGCCGGTCTGGGCAAGGGCAACCACATCTCCGTCTTCGTTGAGGAGATGGGGGATTACCCGTTCCTGTACGGGCATGGGGGTTTCAAAACCGAGTTCTTCGACAGCTTTTCTTAAAGGCTCGCTGACGCCTAATTCTTCAAATGTCATAAATAAAACGTAACTATGTGTCGGGGTTTCATCCGGAGGCGTATCGCGCGAAACTGTCGAATATCGAAAATCGGGAAATATCCTCATCCGGGAAACATCTTTGCAAAGATACAACAAATGAGACCCACGAAAAGAATCGCAGGCCTCATTTTTTTAATATAAATTGTTAAGCGGGGTATGACAGCCCTCATTTTCCCAAGCTCGGGGCTGCCCCGCATAATCGTATGATGGCGGGTCAGAAATAGAAATTCATGCTTTTGGGGTAGAAGAGCATTCCTGAGCCAACCTCCTGGGCCACAGCCTCTCCCATGGAGTTGGCCACGATGGCCAAAGCGAAGCGCATGGCGGCCGAGGGGCCGTTGGCGGTGATAAGGTTGTTGAGCGCGATCACCGGGGAGTCGCGTAGTATGGCGGCACCCATCTTTTTCTCGAAACCGGGATAGCATGTGGCCTCTTTGCCGTCAAGTATGCCTAAAGGACCAAGCACCACGGCGGGGGCGGCGCATATCGCGGCAATCTTTCCTGAGGCCGACTGGTTGATGAGCAGGGTGTTGAGGGGGGCGAACTTTGACAGGTTCTCGGCCCCAGGCATCCCGCCTGGGATTATCAGCCATTCGGGGGTGACGAAATCGGTCTTGTCATAAAGCAGGTCAGTGGTCACGGGGATTCCGTGGGCGCCTATGACTGTGTGGCTGTCTGTGATGGAGACGGTCTTGATGTCCATTCCCGCGCGGCGCATCACGTCTACCACGGTCAGGGCCTCTATTTCCTCGAAGCCCGCGGCAAGAAAAATGTAAGAAGTGTTCATGACAAAATCGGTTTTGGTTGGTTGCAGTTAGGGTTGTTGTTAAGAGACATAAGGGGTGGAGAAAGAGCCCTTTTTTGAGGTACGTCTTGTTAGATAACACAAAATTACTAATGTTTGTTCTGAGATGCAAGAAAAAAATCATAATTTTGTGGTATCAATCATATGACGATACCTGTATGAGGCTTATGAAAAGGCGGCCAGTCATGGCTGTGAATTTTTTTGAGGGGGGCGCTTTGACATTCGCGCTCGCGTTTGCTGCGGTCTTGTCGGGATGCTCCGGGGGGGCGGAATGGCGGCAGGCGCGTGGGGCCGTGTGGAATACTGTCTATACCATAACATATGAGGGGAACCGTGACATGTCAGACTCCATCCAGCGGATTTTCCGTGAAGTGGAACTGTCATTGTCGCCATTCAACGACAGCTCTCTTGTGTCGCGGGTCAACCGTTGTGAGACCACGGCCACCGACAGCCTCTTGCGCCATGTGTTCATGGTCTCGTCGGAGGTCTGCCGCCGGTCGGGCGGCCGGTTTGACCCTACGGTGTCTCCGGCTGTGAACCTGTGGAAATTCGGCTATACCGGAAAGGTCGGCGCTGAGGAGAGCTGGGAGCCGTCGCAGGCTGAAATCGACAGCGTGATGGCGTATGTCGGCATCCTTGACTGCCGGATAGATTCCGCCGGGACCATGCACAAGAAACACCCTCTGACCACTTTCAATTTCTCTGCCGTCACAAAAGGCTATGCCTGCGACCTGATTGCCGACATGCTCCGGCGCAACGGCGTGGAGAACGCGATGGTGGAAATCGGAGGGGAGGTGGCCGTCAGGGGCAGTAGCCCGCGTGGCGGACTGTGGCGGCTGCAGATAGATGCCCCGGTGGAGGAGATGGATGGAGTCCCGAGCCATGAGCGGCTTGAGACGGTCGAGGTCACCGATTGCGGTGTCGCCACCTCGGGCAACTATCGCAACTTCCATCAAAGCTCGCGTGGCAAGGTCGGCCACACAATCGACCCTCTGACCGGGCAGCCATGTTCAAGCCCATTGCTGTCGGTCACCGTCATAGCCCCGTCATGCGCCGAGGCCGACGCCTACGCCACCGCGGCCATGGCTTCGCCAGGAGTGGAGGAGGCCGCCTCTATGCTCTCGTCGGCAAGCCTGAGGGGGATGCTGGTGTCGGCCGTCCCCGGAGATTCCTTCTTCACTGTCAGGCGCGTGGAATGAACAGAGAGCAGAGGGATATATGCAACAAGGGCTGTCTCACGACAGCCCTTGTTGTTTATCTTTAACCTTAAATCTAATACCATGAAAAAACACAGTGCAAATATAGTCTTTATACCATCAAAACATCCTTGGGCGGGGATGGTTCATCGCGACAGTTGGTTTAACTTTCTTTAACATCGGGAAGTTTTCCCGCTTCGTGAAAACTGCCTAACTTTATGTCGCGAAAACAGACTCGCGACAACACGGAAACATAACAAGGCGTTCCCCGGGGCAGCGTTGCCTCCCGAGGGACACGTTATCATATAAATATTACTGACAGCAATGAGAATCAGAATCCTTGTGATTGATGATGAGGAATCTTACTGCGAGATTCTTAAATATAACCTCCAGCGCGAAGGTTACGAGGTGGACACCGCCGAGTCGGCCGAGGAGGCCCTTAGGCTTGACTTGTCGATTTACCAGCTGATGATTGTCGACATCATGATGGAGCGGCTCAGCGGATTCGACTTCGCCAAACGGGTGCGCAACAATCCTGCCACCGAGAACACCCCCATAATCTTCTGCTCCGCCCTCAACGGGGAGGATGACACTGTCATGGGGCTTAACATCGGCGCTGACGACTACATCACCAAGCCTTTCACCATCGGAGAGGTGATCGCCAGGGTCAGGGCCGTGTTGAGGCGCACCCAGGCTTCTCAGCAGGTGGCCTACAACGCCTCACAGAGCAACTACGAGCCTGACATCACTTTCAAGACACTGCGCCTCGACCGCAACAACAAGATCTGCTATATCGACGGCAAGGAGGTGGTGCTGACAAAAAAGGAGATACAGCTGTTGCTGTTCTTCCTCACCCACCGCGAGCGCATTCATTCACGTGATGAGATAATGAACCAGGTGTGGGGCCACCAGGAGATCTCAAACCGGGCCATCGACACCAACATCACCCGTCTGCGCCAGAAAATCGGGCAGTATGGCGACCATATCGTCACCCGCCTCGGTTTCGGCTATGGCTTCAAGGCAGAAATCTGACAGTGGACACCAGCAAGACCAACATCACCTCAGGCAAGCATCTCTTCCAGGGCAAACGGCGGATAAGATACCATCTGAAGCTTTTCCTTATCGCCATAGTCTGTCTATGGGGAGTCGTGGGTGTCTTCGCCGGGCTGGAATACCGCAACGTGAAGCATTACCGCATCGCGTCGCTCGCGAACAGCGTCGACCTCGCGGTGGGAAACATCCTCGCCGGACATGAAGACGGGCGCGACATGAGGCCATTCATGAATTTCCTCGAAAGCTACCTTGAGGACTCCCCCCTGAATGGTATGAGCATGACGGTGTATGACGCCGCGTCAGGGCGCCTGCTTTACTCCCACGGTCCGGCGATTGGCGAGATTCCGGTCGAGGCCGCGAGGATGGAGCCTGTGCTGCGTGCCGACGGCACACGCTCGTTGCAGATTTTCAACCTCCGCCTCAGGGATGGCCGTAAGATATTCCTTTACAGCCGGGGAGAGTCTTCCGACGGGGAGATAATCATCCACACATACCTTCCCCAGTCGGGCGAGGTTGACAACGCTTTGACGATCGGATCGGCCTTCTGGCTGATTGTGCTGTTCGTGGGCCTGGTCGGCACAGTGACAGCCTGGGTAGTGACGGCTCATCAGGCCAAGAACATCACCCTCCTCCACGATTTCGCGTCGCGCGCGGCATCCGACAGGGAGTTCATCCCGATGGGCGACTTCCCCAAAGATGAAATCGGCGACATCTCACGCCAGATAGTGGCCATATACAACGCCCGAATGCAGGCGAATGTGCGCCGCGAGCGCGAGCATGTCATCGCCCTCAAGGCCACCGAGGAGAAAAACAACCTCAAACGGGCTATGACCAACAACATCTCCCATGAGCTGAAAACCCCGATAGGCATCATACGCTCATATCTGGAGATGATTCTCTCAAATCCTGACATGAGCGCCGAGGAGAGGAACCATTTCCTCGGAAAGGCGCAGAACAATGTCGAGCGGCTGGTCTCGATGATGAACGACCTGTCGACCATGACCCGCCTCGAGGAGTCAAACGGGAAGATTCCAATCTCCGACATCGACTTCCACGACCTGGTGTTCTCGCTGGCCGAGGATTTCACCCAGAGCGGACTGTTGAAGTCGATGGATTTCAACTACAATATCCCGCTCGACTGCCATGTGTATGGCAACGGTGAACTGCTGATAGGGATGTTGTCCAACCTCGCCAAGAACGCCGTGGCATATTCCCAGGGCACGGAAACGGGGGTGGTGTTGATCGGACGCAACGAAAACTTCGACACATTCTCGTTCTACGACAATGGAGTCGGGGTGGGAGAGGAGCATCTGGGGCATCTCTTCGACCGCTTCTACCGCATCGACACCGGGCGTTCGCGGAAGGTCGGCGGGACCGGCCTAGGGCTTCCCATCGTCAAGAGTGCTGTCAACACCATGGGCGGAAGCATATCAGTGCGCAACCGCCGCGGTGGTGGCCTGGAATTCATCTTCACCCTGCGCCGGGTAAAGGAATCCCCCCGGCAGCCCTCCGCAGCCGATACCACGCAGGCCGAGGATGTGCCGCCGGCCGTAACCGAGGGGGATTCCGCCCCTGGAGGTGTCTCCACGCAGGCGTAATAAACCGCAATGCGGAGACGTTATAATAGAAGGTGGCGGTTTTTGGCTTCCACCACCCTAACACAGTAGAGACAATGACGAAACCCTGCGCTCCGAAATTCCTGTTGTGGCTCTTGGTGGCAGTGGCCGTGGCGGCCACCGCTTTGCCGTCATGCTCTCCGAAAAAGAACAATGCCGCCACCAGGAAATACCAGGCTTTCATAACCCGTTACAATATATATTACAACGGAGACACCCACTACAAGGAGACATTGAAGGAGATGGAGGAGGGCTACCAGGATGACTATTCCTCGCTGCTGTTCATCCATCCGGCTGTGGCCAGGGGGAATTCCAAGGCCCCGCAGCCCAGCGGGAGTTTCGACAGGTCGATTGAGAAGGCCCAGAAAGCCATCCAGCTCCGCTCGATAAAGAAGAAGCCAAAGAAACAGGCCGGAAAGTCGTCTGACCCCGCCTATAAAGAGTGGATGAAACGAGAGGAGTACAATCCGTTTCTCCACAATGCCTGGATGATGATGGGGCGGAGCCAGTATCTCAACGGCGATTTCCTCGGCGCGGCCTCCACGTTCTTTTACATCTCGCGTCATTTCTCATGGCTCCCCACCACCGTCACAGAGGCGCGCCTTTGGGAGGCCAGGGCCTACCTGGCTATGGACTGGCTTTTCGAGGCGGAGACGATACTGCGGCGAGTGAAACCTGAGGCCGACCTTGTCAACGGTGAGCTGAAAGGGCTTTATTACACCACGGAGGCAGACCTGCTCATCAAGCAGAAGGAGTGGGACAAGGGGGCCGAGATGCTGAGCAAGGCAATGGGCCATGTCTCCAAGCCGCAACGCACGCGCCTCAACTTTCTGCTCGGTCAGGTATATGCGCGCGCAGGCAAGAAACAGCAGGCTTACAAGGCATTCCAGGCCGCGGGCAGCAGTTCGTCGGCGTCTTACCGCACCAAGTTCAACGCCCGCATAAAACAGAGCGAAGTATTCACCGGCGAGGATGTCTCAAAAGAGGTGGCCGCGCTGCGCCGTATGACCCGCTATGACCGAAACAAGGAGTATCTTGACCAGATTTATTACGCTATCGGCAACCTCTACCTGTCGCGCCGAGACACAGCCCGGGCGATTGAGAATTACGAGCTGGCTGTGGAGAAGTCGACCCGTTCGGGCATTGACAAGGCCATGGCGCAGCTGACCCTCGGCGGTCTGTATTATGACCGGAGACTCTATGCCAAAGCGCAGCCGTGCTATTCCGAGGCGTTGCCGGTGATTCCCGACAACTATCCCGGCTATGCGGGGCTGAAGCGTCGTAGCGATGTGCTTGACGAGCTCGCGGTCTACTCCCAGAATGTCGAGCTTCAGGACTCGCTGCTCCGACTGGCGGCGATGACCCCCGAACAGCAGATGAAGGTGATAGAGAAGCTTATCGACGAACTGAAAGAGAAGGAGAAAAAGGAGGCGGAGGCCGCCGCCCGTGAGGAGTTCCTCGCCAACAGGGGGCAGGATGGCCTGCAGGACCAGAACAACCAGGTGTTCACGATGAACAATGGCGACGACTCGTGGTATTTCTACAACACGGCCACGAAGAACGCCGGACGCACCGAGTTCCAGCGCCGGTGGGGCAACCGCAAGCTTGAGGATGACTGGCGCCGCCGCAACAAGCAGACATTCAGTTTCAACGATTTCGGTATGGATACCCCCCCGGGGGAAGAGCTCCCCGACGATGGAGACATACCGGCCGACTCTGTGGCCGCCCCCGACCAGGAGGCTTTCCAGAAAGAGAACGACCCTCACTTCCCGGAATATTACCTCAAGCAGATTCCGAAGACCGACATGGAGAAACAGACGGCCAACGATATCATACAGGAGGGGCTTTACAACATGGGTGTCATCCTGAAAGACAAGATGGAGGATTTCCCGGCGGCCGAGACCGAGTTTGAGACGCTGCTGCGCCGTTATCCCGACAATGTCTACCGTCTCGACGCTTACTACAACATGTATCTGATGTACATGCGCTCGGGCGATGTGGCCAAGGCCGAGAAATACCGCCGGCTGATACTCGACGAGTTCCCCGACACAAAGTACGGACTCGCGTTGCGCGACCCCGACTATATCGGCTCGCTCAGGCGGATGCAGGAGATGGAAGGGCAGCTCTACGACCAGGCCCTCGACGCTTACCTTGACAGCCGCAACGCCGAGGTGCATTCGCTCTACGCCACGGTCAGCAAGGATTTCCCGCTGAGCAAGCTGATGCCCAAATTCATGTTCCTCGAAGCATTGTCGTATGTCACCGACCGGAAGCCTGACGAGTTCAAGCAGACGCTGATGGAGCTGCTGGAGCGTTATCCCAACACCGACCTCACGGAGTTTGCCTCCTCTTACCTCAAAGGACTAGCTCAAGGCCGCAAGCTGCAGCACGGGGTGTCGAACATGAGGGGCATGCTCTGGGACACTCGTCTTGGCAATGACTCCATACCATCTGACTCGACCGAACTTAAGTTTGACCTCGACCCCTCGCGGCAGCAGCTTCTGGTGTTGCTTTTCCCGACGGATGAAATCAACCCCAACGCGTTGCTCTTCGAGGTGGCGCGCCACAACTTCTCCTCATTCGTGGTGAAGGATTTCGACCTCGAACAAATGAACTTCGGCCGCCTCGGACTCCTTATAATAAAAGGGTTCTCCAATGTCAACGAAATCAACCATTACCTGAAGGTGATGAACTCGTCGGCCCAGCTGGAGCTGCCTCCGCAGGTGAGACCGGTGGTGATTTCGGTCGACAACTTCGACACGCTGCTGCGCGGTGGCGGTTCGTTTGACGAGTATTTCAGGTATATGCGTGACAAGACTTACGAGGACACCCAGGAGAGGGTGCTTCCATCAGAATTCTTTGAACACGAGCCTCCAGGGGTAGCTCCGGAGGGGTATGAGGATGGCGACATTCCTGCCGAAGGAGATGGTCTTCCTGGCCAGGAAATCACCACTGAGCCGGAGGTGTCTGCCATGCCGGATGAACCGGAGTTGTCGCCGGCCTCCCCCGTGGCGGAACCCGCCAAACCGGAACAGGTGAAACCGGAACCCGCCAAGCCGGAACAGGTGAAACCTGAACCCGCCAAACCTGAGCCTGCCGTCCCTGTCACAGCGGCTCCAAAGCCTGCCCCCGCCCCTCCGGCGCTTCCCGATTATCCCGAGGGATCGGAGGGTGATGACCCATTGTTAGACTGACAGACCGATGAGCGAATACAATATCCTATGGGCTGACGACGAGATAGACCTCCTCAAGCCCCACATACTTTTCCTGAAATCCAAAGGCTACGAGCCGGTGACGGTCAACAACGGCCGTGACGCGCTCGAGCTTGTGGCCTCACGTCCGTTTGACCTGGTGATTCTCGACGAGAACATGCCGGGCCTGACCGGACTGGAAACATTGCAGAGGGTGAAGGAGATTTCTCCCCAGACTCCTGTGATCATGATCACGAAGAGCGAGGAGGAGAACATCATGGACCAGGCTGTCGGCAACAAAATCGCTGACTACCTGATTAAGCCGGTCAACCCGATGCAGATACTGATGTCGATAAAGCGCAATCTCCACGGGGGGAAGCTGGTCAGCGAGACCGCGACCGACGCTTACCGCCGCGAGTTCCCCGAGATTTCACGGATGATTGACACCGCATCTTCCATCGAGGACTGGTATGCGGCCTATGAGAAGCTGACCGGTTGGGAGCTGCGGCTGGCCGCGGCCGACACCAACATGGATGAGATGCTGAAGATGCAGAAGGCCGACGCCGACGCGGCTTTCTACAAGTTCGTCAAACGCAACTATGAGGAATGGGTGACCACCGACAATCATCCCCTGATGTCACCCCAGGTGTTCAAGTCTGCCATATTCCCGCGCCTTGACGATGGCGAGAAGCTGTTTTTCGTGGTGATTGACAATTTCCGTCTCGACCTGTGGATGTCGATAAAGCCCATCCTCGCCGAGTTCTTCACATTCGAGGAGTCGCTTTACACCTCGATTCTCCCCACCGCCACCCAGTATGCCCGCAATGCCATATTCTCCGGGCTCATGCCGGCCGACATCGCCGCCATATTTCCCCACCTTTGGGTCGACGAGGATGAGGATGAGGGGAAAAACCTCAATGAAAGCGAGTTGGTGGCCACCCAGTTTGACCGTTACCGCCGCCGGTGTCGTTTCTCTTACAACAAAATCAACGACTCGGCCGGTGGCGAGAAGCTGCTGCGCGAGTTTGCCAATCTGAGGCAGAACGACCTCAACATCGTGGTGCTGAACTTCATCGACATGCTGTCCCACGCCCGTACCGAGAGCCGGATGATACGCGAGCTGGCCCGCACCGATGCCGCCTACCGTTCGCTGGCCGAATCATGGTTCCGTCATTCCCCGGCCCTGGAGCTTTTCAAGATGGCGGCCCAGGCGGGATGGAAGGTGGTGGTGACCACCGACCACGGCACCATCCGTGTGGACAAGCCGGTGAAGGTGGTCGGAGACAAGAACACCAACACCAACCTGCGCTACAAGGTCGGCAAGAACCTCGGCTACAAGTCCGGGCATGTGTTTGAAATCAAACGCCCCAGGCAGTTCGGCCTTCCGGCCCCGAATGTGTCGTCGGCATATATCTTCGCCGGAAACAACGACTTCTTCGCCTATCCCAACAATTACAACTATTACGTGCAGTATTACGCCGACACGTTCCAGCACGGGGGCATCTCCATGGAGGAGATGCTGATTCCGCTTGTCACCCTTACTCCACGTTAAACATCTCAAGACTATGCTTCACGAAATAAGAATTCCAGACACAGCCTCGCTCCCCGAGGCCGCACGCAGTTTTGTCGCCCTGATGGGGGACCAGACGGTATATGCCTTCCATGGAGAGATGGGGGCCGGAAAGACCACTTTCATCCGCGCGCTTGTAGAGCAGCTCGGCGTTGACTCTGATGAGGCCAACTCCCCCTCATTCTCCATCATCAACGAATACCGCTCTGACACCACGGCCGAACTGATATATCATTTCGACCTCTACCGCCTTGAAAGCGTGGAGGAGGCACTTGAGATAGGTGTGGAAGACTACTTCGACTCCGGTGCGCTCTGCCTGCTTGAGTGGCCCGAACGCATCGAGCCGCTTTTGCCCGATGACACCGTCGTGGTGAAAATCACCGTCGACCCTGCCGACGACTCCCGTCTGCTGACGGTAAACTTCCCCGGCTGACCTGCGGAGATGATGACGCACTTCGACCAACTTGAGTCGACCAACTGCTACCTGCGGCAGTACCACCAGGGGATGCCGCAGTATGCGGTCGTTACGGCGGCATACCAGACGGCAGGCCGCGGCCAGAGGGGCAACGGCTGGGAGTCTGAGCCTGGCCGCAACCTGCTTTTCTCAATGCTGTATTATCCCCCCGCTGGCCTCCCCCCGTCGCGCCAGTTCCAGATTTCAAAAGCGGTAGCGGTGGCGGTAGCCGAGACCGTCGACCGCCTGCTTGACGGCTACGACCATCCCGAGGTCTGCATAAAATGGCCCAATGACATCTATGTCGGCGACCGGAAAATCGCCGGCATACTGATAGAGAACGCCCTGCAGTCTTCGACACGCATCGCGCATTCCATCATCGGCGTGGGCCTTAACGTCAACCAGCGCGAGTTCCGTTCCGGCGCTCCCAACCCCGTCTCTGCTGTAAACATCACCGGCCGGGAAACCCCGCCCGAAGTGGTGGCTGGCTGGCTCCGCCAGGCTCTCGTTGCCACACTCCCGTTGGAGGATTCCTGGCTTGACGAGTGTTATCGCCGCCGGTTGTGGCGCAGCCGTGGATTCCATCCGTATATCTCGCTCGTGGCCTCGGCGGCCCCGGCTCCGACAGCTGTCAAGGTTGGCGATGATAGCGGGCGCGCCGGATGTTTCGAGGCGGAGATTGTCGGTGTAGACCCAGACGGCCCCATCACGCTCAGGACACGGTCTGGCGAGTTACGGGTGTTCAGCTTCAAGGAGGTGGCGCCTGTGTTGTGACTGGTCGGTTGACCCTGGGGGCTTGCGGAAGTGGGCGCGGATTCGCAATGGCATAAAAGCGGATTTGTGATGGCATAAAACAAGAACGGGGCGTCAATCACGACGGCCCGTTCTCTGGGATAATGATGTATCTTTTATTTACTTTGCTCTAATACTTATGAATTGTAGACTGTGTTTCTTGAGGTATGGTGATTTAAGTGCTATTAACTTAGTTGGTGGCAACCCTTTCGGATTACGTCTGCAAAGTTAGCATGCCAATATTACGTTGTTGTTACATCTTTCGCACAATTCGGGAACAATTTATTTATTAACCAAGATTAACAAAAATAGGCATTTTTCTAACCTAATTTAGGTGATATTTCGTTTCAAGTATGTTGAGAATCCCTTGGAATTGGTTAATTTTGCATCAGAAGAATAAAATAACATTAAGATGTCAACCTTAAACCGCTTTTCGGGTTTCGCGCTTGCCGCAGGCGCCACCCTGATGATGCTGACCGGTTGCAGCAAGAAGCTCAACCAGTTCCAGGCCGATTATTTCTCGGTGAATCCCAATCCGCTGGAAGTGACAGGCGACCGTGTGCCTGCCACCGTTACCGCCCGTATCCCGGCGAAGTTTTTCGTGAAAAACGCCCAGGTCACCGTGACCCCCTATCTCTGTTTCGAGGGGGGAGAGGTCAGCTCCCAGCCCTATTCGTTCCAGGGTGAGAAGGTGCGTGGCAACGCCCCCGTCATCAATTATGAGAATGGCGGCACTGTGACAATCCCCGTGATGTACAACTACTCGCCGGAGATGCTCAAGTCCACGCTCCAGCTCGCCTTCAACGTTACCCAAGGCAACAAGCAGTATGTGCTGCCCCGCGTGACAGTGGCCGAGGGTGTGGTGGCGACGGCTGCCCTGGCCGATGCCCGCACGGTCAATCCCGCGCTTGCCCCTGACAAGTTCCAGCGAGTGATAAATGAGAAATACAACGCCGACATACATTTCCTCATCAACCAGGCCAACATCCGCGACGCGCAGACAAAGTCGGCCGAGATGACCGCCCTCAACCAGCAGATTCTGAGCGCGAAGGGGGACTCCACCCGTCAGATCGAGGAAATCAACATCTCTTCATACGCATCTCCCGAGGGTTCGCTCGATTTCAACACCCGTCTGGCAGAGAAGCGTGAGGCCACGACTACTGACTTTATGAAGAACCGCCTGAAGAAGGACAATGTCACTGAGTTTGGCGAACTGACCGCCAACTTCACTCCCGAGGACTGGGAGGGATTCCAGAAACTGGTGGCTGCCAGCAATATTCAGGACAAAGAGCTGATTCTCAGTGTGCTGTCGATGTACAAGGACCCCGAGCAGCGTGAGAAGGAAATCCGCAACCTCTCCTCGATTTTCGACCAGCTTGCCGACCAGATCCTTCCCCAGCTGCGCAAGAGCCGCATCACCGCCTCTATCAACGTGATCGGAAAGAGCGACGAGGAAATCCTCAAATACCTCGATACCGACCCCTCTAAGCTGTCGGTCGACGAGATTCTCTATGCCGCGACTCTCTATGACAACAACAGCGACAAGATGAAGGTCTACAACAAGGCCGCCGAGCTTTACCCCAACGACTACCGTGTCTACAACGACCTGGGCCTGACCCAGTATGTGGCCGGCGACTATGACGGCGCGCGCTCCAACTTCAACCAGGCCGCCCGTCTCAACCCTGCCGCCGCAGAGCCTCAGATGAACCTTGGCCTTATCTCGCTGGTCAACAAAGACTACCGCATCGCCAACCAGAAATTCGGTTCGGCCGCAGGTGTGGAGGAGCTTGGCGACGCCATGGGCACATATTACCTGATGACAGGCGACGCGCAGTCGGCCGTCAAGGCTTTCGGACAGACAAAGAGCAACAACGCCGCCCTCGCCCAGATTCTCACCAAGGATTACAGCAAGGCGAAGTCGACCCTCGGGGCCATCAACAATCCTGACGCGATGACCTATTATCTCACCGCGGTGCTGGGCGCGCGGACAAACAATGACAAGATGGTAAGCTCCAACCTCCGCCAGGCGGTGAAGCTCGACCGCACTCTTGCGACCCGCGCGATGAACGACCTTGAGTTCAAAAACTTCAACCCCTCTACGATTCTCTGATTCTGACTGAATAAGGATTGGGACGCGGCCTGTGGCTACACAAGGCGCGTCCCAATCTGTTTTGTTACCCACAGCTATGGCTTCACGCAGCACTTCTACAAAAACAGCACCGGGGGCGCAGCCGTCGCCCCGCCGACAGTCTCCATCCTCATCCCGCCGGGGTGGCGCATCCCCTCGGGCCGCAGCCAACCGCTCCGCATCTTCACGTCGAGGGGCCGCAAGGGCCAATTCCCCGAAATCCAAAGGTGTCACCCTGCTTGGTGTCATCCTGCTGTTGGTGGTGGGGGCTGTCGTGGGCTACCTTGTGTCGACCGCCAAGGAGACGCGTCATAGAGGTAATGCCTCCGGGGCTGCCACGACTGCCGAGCAGCTCCAGGTGGTGAAGAATCCCGCCGGACTGCGGGAGGAGATTATCCCCTACACGGGGATGACGGTGTCGTTCAACCGCGACACCCACCAGCCCAACTGGGTGGCCTGGGAGCTGCTCGGCAGCGAAGTGACGGGGGAGTCGGGCCGTGAACCCGGATTCCTGGTCGACCCCGCAGTGGATGGCTGTGCTTTGCCTGCCGACTATCGTCATACAGGCTTCGACCGAGGGCATATGGCTCCGGCGGGGGATATGAAATGGCATCCACAGGCGATGCGCGAGTCGTTCTACATGACAAACATATGCCCGCAGGCGGGCGACCTCAACCGCGGGGCCTGGAAAAAGCTTGAGGAGAAATGCCGCCAGAGGGCGCAGGCCGACAGTGCCCTTGTTGTAGTGTGCGGCCCGGTGTTTGACAAGTCCGGCCCGGCCGCTCGTATCGGCGCCACCGGGGTGGCTGTGCCACAGAGCTTTTTCAAGGTGATACTCGCTCCGTTCGTGGAGCATCCCTGGGCGATCGGATTCATAATGCCCAACGGGTATGTTGCCGGGGGAATGCAGAGTGCCGCGGTGTCGGTCGACGAGGTCGAGACGCTTACCGGTTATGATTTCTTCTCGGCGTTGCCCGACTCGATCGAGGATGACGTTGAAGCGCGGTGTGACTTCAACGCCTTCTCCCGTGTGCCGCGTCGGCGCTGATTGCCGCCGCGCATTGGCCGTCATCTGGGTTTTACGGGCGAATGAAAACATTGTTGCCTCCACAAGGGTTATATAGATACAAACTTTCAAAACCTGTAAAGACTATGGCAACAAAAAAATCCATCAAGGGAACCCAGACTGAAAAGAACCTGGTGACAGCTTACGCCGCCGAATCGATGGCTTACTCACGTTACACTTACTATGCGAAACAGGCCGACAAGGAGAACTATTACCCTATCGGCGAGATTTTCCGCGAGACAGCCGACAACGAGCTGCATCACGGCAAGGTGTTCTTCAAATTCCTTGAAGGCGGAAATGTAGAGGTGCCCCTGGGCATCGATGCCGGTGTGATCGGCGACACAGCCTCCAATCTTGAGACCGCGATGAAGGAGGAGGAGAATGAGGGCGTTAAGCTCTACACCGAGGCTGCCAAGGTGGCCGACGAGGAGGGCTTCCCCGAAATCGCCTCACACTTCCGTGCCATCGCCGAGGTCGAGGACATCCACCGCGAGCGTTTCGCCCGCTACCTGAAGCAGGTTAAGGATGGCACTGTCTGGAAGCGCGACCACTCCATCAAGTGGAAGTGTCTGGTATGCGGCTACATCGCCGAAGGCAAGGAGCCCCCAGCCGTTTGTCCCGGCTGCGACCATCCCTACCAGCACTATATGGCGATGGATTAGGCTGAAACCAAACGGGGGCATCACCCCTGCAAAAATGGCCGGCGCGATTTCTCGTGCCGGCCATTTTTGCAGGGGGATGCTGACGCGCGGTATATGGGAAACCGCGCTATGCCCCGCCATGTCATTTCTCGCGCATGAAGATGGCGACAGGAGTGCCATGGAAATCCCATGTGTCGCGTATCTTGTTCTCGAGGAAGCGTCGGTATGGCTCTTTCACCCATTGCGGCAGGTTGCAGAAGAAGATGAATGTCGGAATCTGCGCGCCCTTGAGCTGGGTGACATATTTGATTTTGATGTATTTACCCTTGTTGGCGGGTGGGGGATACGCGCCGATAGCCTCGAGCATCACCTTGTTGAGCTGAGAGGTGGGTATCTCGCGGCGACGGTTCTTGTAGACATCCACAGCGGTCTCCAGCACCTTGAAGATGCGCTGCTTGGTCAGGGCCGAGCAGAAGATGATGGGGAAGTCGGTGAAGGGGGCGAAGCGGTTACGGATAGCCTGCTCGAAATGCTTCTGGGCCTTCTCCGAACGGTCTTCGGCGATGTCCCACTTGTTGACACAAACCACGAGGCCTTTCTTGTTACGCTGTATCAGCGAGAAGATATTGGCGTCCTGTGCTTCTATGCCGCGTGTGGCGTCAATCATCAGTATGCAGACATCCGAAGCCTCGATGGCGCGGATAGAGCGAATCACCGAGTAATACTCAATGTCCTCGTTGACCTTCTGCTTCTTGCGTATGCCGGCGGTGTCGACAAGGTAGAAGTCAAACCCGTATTTGTTGTAGCGGGTGTAGATGCTGTCGCGGGTGGTGCCGGCGATGTCGGTGACTATGTGGCGGTCTTCGCCTATGAAAGCGTTGATGAGCGATGACTTGCCGGCGTTGGGGCGGCCTACGATGGCAAACTTGGGAATGTCATCGAGGTTTTCCTGGTCGTCTGACGGCTCGGGCAGTTTCTTGACGATTTCGTCGAGGAGGTCGCCTGTGCCGTAACCGCTCACTGCCGATACGGGGTATGGGTCGCCCAGGCCGAGGCTGTAGAATTCGGGGACGTTGTAAAGCCAGTCGTTGGAGTCGACCTTGTTGGCGACAAGTAGCACCGGCTTCTTTGATTTGCGGAGGATTTCAGCCACATGGTCGTCAAGGTCGGTCACGCCGTTCATCGCGTCGACGACAAACAGCACCTCGTCGGCCTGCTCGATGGCGACGGCCACCTGCTTGTTGATTTCCTCCTCGAAGATGTCTTCTGAGTTGACCACCCAGCCGCCTGTGTCGACGATTGAGAACTCGCGTCCACACCAGTCCACCTTGCCATACTGGCGGTCGCGGGTGGTTCCGGCGGTGCCGTCGACGATGGCCTGCCTTGATTCGGTCAGACGGTTGAACAGGGTTGATTTCCCGACATTCGGGCGCCCGACAATGGCTACAAGCTGACTCATATATCTATAAATGATTGTTTTTGCAAAGTTAGTAAAATTTTTTTAATCCGGGGGGCGCGGCCGTCGCGGCCTGCCGTCGGGTCATTCGATGTAGCCGAAAGCCTTGAGCTTGTTCTCGCGGTTGCGCCAGTTGGGTTCCACCTTGACGAAGAGTTCGAGGAAGACGCGTTTGCCAAAGAATGTCTCGATGTCCTTGCGGGCGTCAGTGCCTACGCGCTTCAGCATCGAGCCGCCTTTGCCTATGAGGATTCCTTTCTGGGAGTCGCGCTCCACGTATATGGCTGCCATGATGTGGATGGCGTTCTCTTTCTCCTCGAATTTCTCGACAATCACCTCCACGGAGTAGGGAATCTCCTTGTCGTAGTTGAGGAGGATTTTCTCGCGTATGATCTCGGTGACGAAGAAGCGGGCAGGTTTGTCGGTAAGCGCGTCCTTGCCGAAGTAAGGAGGGGAGGGGGGCAGAAGTTCGATTATGCGGTTCATCAGGTTGGAGGTGTTGAAGTTCTCTTTTGCCGAGATGGGGAAAATCTCGGCGTTGGGGAGGGTCTCTTTCCAACGGGTGATGATCGCGTCAAGCTCGCAATTGCCTTTCAGGAGGTCGATTTTGTTGATGACGAGCAACACCGGCATTTTCTGCTTGGCCACTTTGGCGAGGTAATCGGCGTTCTTGTCAGGGGTCTCCACCACGTCTGTGACATAGAGCAGCACGTCGGCGTCGGTCAGGGCGCCTTCGGCGAAGTTGAGCATGCTCTCCTGGAGCTTGTAGTTGGGTTTCAGCACTCCCGGGGTGTCTGAGAAGACGATCTGGTAGTCGGGGGTGTTGACGATGCCCATGATGCGGTGTCTTGTGGTCTGGGCCTTGGATGTGATTATGCTGACGCGCTTGCCCACCAGGTCGTTCATCAGTGTTGACTTGCCGACATTGGGGTTTCCGACGATGTTGACGAATCCGGCTTTGTGGCCCGGCTTGATGTCGCGGTCCTCTTTGAGGAATGTCTTTGCTGCTTCTTCGGGGTTCTCTGTCACGAATGGCTCAAGGACCTCGTTATTGTGGTTGGTGATTATTTCTGACATGTGGTTGAAGTTTAGGTGTTCCAAATTTAAACAAAAATAGCACCTTAAAAGATGCTATTTTCGTGAAAATTTTTCTTCTGGAGAGGGCTGGACGTTAGGGGATGTTATGGAATCAGATACCCCATACGATATACATCGAACCCCAGGTGAAACCGGCTCCGAAGGCGGTCAGGATGATCTTGTCGCCTTTTTTGAGCTGGCCCTTGAACTCGTCGAGACACAGGGGTATCGAGGCCGCCGAGGTGTTGCCGTAATGCTGGATGTTGACAAGCACCTTCTCCGAGGGGATGTTGGCGCGTGAGCCTACGGCCTCGATTATGCGCATGTTGGCCTGGTGGGGCACGAGGTAGTCGATGGTCTCGGCTGTGAGGCCGTTGCGGTTCATCACATCGATTGTGGCGGTGTACATGTCGGTGACGGCGTTCTTGTAGACGTTGCGGCCATCCTGGAAGAGGAAGTGGCGCCCGTTGTCAAGGGTCTCCTGGGTGGTGGGCTCGGCAGATCCGCCGCCCCACATCACCAGGTGTTCCAGGCCGTTGCCGTCGACGTGGAACACCGCGTCGATGACTCCGGTGTTTTCCTCTGTCGGCTCCACGAGCACGCATGCCGCGCCGTCGCCGAAGAGTGGGCATGTCGCGCGGTCTTTGTAGTTGACCATCGAGGACATCTTCTCGGCTGCCACCACGATCACTTTCTTGCGGAGTCCGCTCTTGACGTAGGCGGCCGCGTCTTCCAGGGCCACGATGAATCCGGCGCAGGCGGCCTGGATGTCATATGCGTAGGCGTTTTTCAGTCCGGTGCCTTTGCAGATGATGGAGGCGGTGGAGGGGAAGCGGTAGTCGGGGTTTGAGGTGGCGCAGATTAGAAGCTCCACATCCTCGGGGTTGGTGCCGGTTTCTGCAAGGAGTTTTTCGACAGCCTTGATGCCGAGGAAGGATGAGCCTTCGGGGGTCTTGAGGATACGGCGCTCCTTGATACCCACGCGTGTGGTGATCCACTCGTCGTTGGTGTCTACCATTTCCGACAGCATCTCGTTGTCGAGGATGTCATCGGGAACGTAGGAGGCTATCCCGGTTATAGTCGCGTTGAGCATAGTCTGGTGAGGGGATTGGTCAGTCGGGTGTGACTGAAGGTAGAAAGGTGGTGTATATAAGTGTTGAAAGGCTGCCTTTTCAGGAGGCAGCCCTTTCAAAAAGAGCCGTTACCGGATTTCGGAAGGTGACATTCACCTTGCTTTCTGGTTTAGACAACGGCGTCTTTTTCGATGGCGATCTTACCGCGGTAGTAGCCACATTCAGGGCATACGCAGTGGTAAACGTGCCATGCGCCACAGTTGGGGCAGATGGCCAGGGTGGGCATAGCGGCCTTGTCGTGGGTGCGGCGCTTTGCTGTGCGGGTCTTTGATTGACGTCTTTTGGGATGTGCCATTTTCTTTTATCGTTTTGTTTTTTCTTGCGTTTTATATGACTCGTGGCGCGGTGCCGGAGTCGGCCTTTCAGGTGGCGGGAGAAGACCGGCGGCCGGGCCTTGTGTCTGTTTGTCCGCGGACAGAGGGGAATGGCCTATTCTCCTGAGCCTAGGTTTTTGAGAGCGTCCCAGCGGGGGTCGGTCGGGGCCTGGGAGGAGGTCTCCTCCTGGATGTCGCCGGCCTCCATCTCGTCGATCAGCTCATCCTCGAGATCCGCATCCGGGTCGTCGGCGACGTGGGTGCGGTGCTTCTTGAGCAGCGAGCTCATCGCGCGGTTGCATTTTCCCAGCGGATGGATATGCTTGATGGGGATGGCGAGCGATACGGTGTCGAAAATCATGTAGGCGACGTTGAGGTGGTTGTCGCTTTCGGGTATCTCGATGAACTCGTCTGAGTCCTCCTTGTAGGAGTCGCCATATTTCACCGTTACGTGGTAGGCGGTCTCGATGGGCAGCTCGAGGTCGTCGAGGCATCGGTCGCAGGCCACTGTGACAGTCCCGTCGCATGCGAAAGCCAGGTCATATACTCCGTTGCGGTATGTGACCGTCAGGTCCACGGCCACGTTGGCGTCGCGGATGTCGGTGCTGTCCATATTTTTGAAGAATTCCTTCCCGAGGTCGTAGTGGAACTCGTGGGTTCCTTCGGGAAGCATCTGCAATGGGAGTTTAAATTCGCTGAACTTTCCCACTTTGAAAGGGTGTTTATGCGGTGAATATCAAGCGTTTCCAAACGTTGTCAACCGGCAGGCGTCGCCGCCCGCAAGCTGAACAGCCCGGAAAAACTGTGCAAAGGTAGCGATTTTCTTTGTTTTTCCCAATATTTGGCCCTGATTTTTTTCATGCCAGGGATGGGAGTGTGGCTGCCTTCGGCTGACGCTGTCAGGCGGGTCATTATCAGCCGACTCGCGGCGGCGGCGCGTGTGGGCCGTCGCCGCGAGTCGTGACAGGTGGTGGAGGCGCGGGGCTTGTGTGTGGCTCCGGCGCTGTTTACTTGGCGAGTTTAGAGTCGATGAGCTTTATCTTCTCCTCGATGGAGGCCAGGTCATCCTTGATTCGCTGGATGCGGCGTTCCATCTCGCGGACCATAGAGTCTCCCGATTTGCTCTTTGATGAGAGGAAGCCGAGGTTGTTCTCATAGGTCTTCAGCTCGTTGCGCTTGATTTCGAAGGCGCGCAGGATGCGCTCGCGTTCGCGGTAGAGCTTCTGCTGGTCGGCTCCCATCTCGTTGATGACATCCTCGAAGCGTGAGCGGCCTCCGCGGTCGCGGCCGAGGCGGTTGTAGAGCGCGTCGCAGGCGGCGCGGTACTCGTCGTAGAGCTTGTCTTTCTCGCGCATCGGCACATGGCCTATGGTCTGCCACTTTGCCTGCAGTTCCTTGACCTTGGGCATGGTCTCGGCGCGGTTTGAGTCGAGGGGTATCTCTTTGAGCGCGGCGATGATCTCGCGTTTGGCCTTGAGGTTGACCTGCTCGGCGGCACGGCTCTCGTTGAGGTTGGCCTTGCGGCTCTCGAAGAATGCGTCGCAGGCGGTCTGGAAGCGGTGCCAGATGCTGTCGGAGTGCTTCTTGGGCACTGTGCCGATGGTCTTCCATTCCTTCTGGAGGCGTACCAGCTCGTCGGCGGTCTTCTTCCAGTCTGTGGAGTCTTTGAGGGCCTCGGCCTTCTCGCAGAGAGCGGTCTTCCTGGCGAGGTTGGCGGCCAGCTCCTCTTTCATCTCGCGGTAGTGCTCGGCCTTGAGGGTGAAGAACTTGTCGCATACCGAACGGAAGCGCGAGAAAAGCTGGTTGTTGGTCTTTCGCGACGCGAAGCCGAGTTTCTTCCAGTCTTCCTGCGCGGCGAGAATCTGCTTGGTCATCTCGTCCCAGGCGGCGTAAGTCTTGAGCGAGGAGAAGTCGAGGGCTTCCACGCGTTCGCATATCTCGGTCTTGGCCTTCTCGTTCTCGAGTTCGCGGGCTTTGCGTTCCTCGAAGAATCCCTGGTATTTCTTGTTGACGAGGGTGGAAGCATCCTTGAAGCGGGCCCAGATTTCCTCGCGTACCTCCTTAGCAACGGGGCCTGTTTGACGCCATTCGTCGTGGAGGTTCTGCAGCCGCTTGAATGCCAGGACGATGTCTTCCTCCTCGTTGAGCTTCTCGGCCTCCTCGCAGAGGAGGGTCTTCAGCTCGAGGTTCTTGCGGAAGTCATAGTCGCGGAGGTCTTTGTTGACTTTCAACTGGTCGTAGAACTGCTCCACGGCTCCCTGGTAATTCTTCCACAGCTCTGTGGCCTCTGTGGCAGGTACTTCGCCGATTTCCTTGAACTCGGCCTGTATCTCCTTGACGCGCGGGAAAGCGCGGTTGACATTGTCGGTGTCGGCCGATATGGTGTTTAGCTCCTCGATGAGGGCGAGTTTGCGGGTGAGGTTGTTGTTGCGCTCCTCCTCTTCCGCGGCGGCCTGGGCGGCTTTGCGTTCGCGGACAGTGTTCATCAGTGACTTGAACTCCTCTTCGGCGGGGTCGAGAGCCGGAATGAAACTCTCCGCGTCTTTCCCGTCGGCGAGGTGGGCTGTCAGCTCGGCTTCCTGCTCAGCCTTGCGGATGGCGTAGAAACGCTGTTTGAGGTGGGAGATTTCCTCACGGGAGATTTCCACGGTCTCGTCAGCGGCCATCTTTGTCAGGCGGGCCATGATGTCCTCTTTTGTCTTGATTTCATCTTCGGTCTGGCGGGCCGTGGCTTCGTCGGCAGACGCGTCCACGGCGGTTTCGGTCTCTTCGGCCTCCACGGCTGTCACAGTCTGTGCTGCCTGGAATGCCTTGTCGGCCATCTGGGCCTCGGCGGCTTCTTCGTTGAGTCGGGCTTTGCCGGCGGCTGCGGCTTCAGCCTCTGCGAGGTTGATGCCAGCGTCGGCGATGGATTGAGATTCAAGGGACTCCGCCGGGGTGGCGGGGGTGGTGGCAACCTCGGGCTTTGCGGCCTCGGGGTTAAGATCACGCGTTTCCATAAAAAATAGATGATTAGAAATGAGGGGCACGGGGCAACCCGCGTTGAGGCCGACTGGGCAGACGGGCCGGTGTCGCGGACAACTCCGCGCGATTCCGGTCTGCTTGCCTGAGGGCTGACGGGCGACCCTTATAACACACTTGCAAAGGGCGGTCTTCCCGTTTGTGGCGGGAAAACGCGCGTCAAATATAGCAACAATTTTTCACATTCAGCATCTTTTAAGGAAAATTTTTCACATTTGTTGGCCATTGTCGACCGTAAGAAGGGAGAAGGGTGTGGACCCGCGTCGCTATGGGCCAGTCTTGGCGGTCATGACAAGACCATAATCACAGGTATGTCACGCATTGTCATGGCGGTCAGTGCTGTAATTGGAGTGACAAAGGCGACGCTCCGATACCGGATGCGCCGCCTTGTTTGTCCAATCTTTATATACCCGACGGTGACAGTCTGCTGAATCAGCGAACCGCGATTTTCTTGCCGTTGACGATGTATATGCCTGCAGGCAGGTCGGAAAGAGGGTCGGCGGAGCCGGCTGCGGCCTTGACAGCTATGCCCTGGAGATTGTAGACTGTCACAGGCGAGTCTATGTCATCTGTGATGGAAACGATGACGGAGGACGCGCTGTTTCCGGAGCGCAGTGCGACAGCCGTGATATTGTAGGGAGCGCCCCCCTCAGGATTTGACTGTATCATGAGGGTGTTGACATCTGCAAGTGCTTCTTTTAAGTCTATTCCGTTGAGGTCAACCGTTGCTATGCGGGCCTTGTGGTCGACCTGGCCGTTGTCGGCCCATATGGCTTCGGGGTTATCCCAGGCGGTAAGCACTTTCATGAAATATCCGGTGTTGTCGCCATTGTCATCCGACAGGTAGATGTCAAGATAACGCTGTCCTTCATAGTTGTCGAAAGCGGTCTTGAACAGTTCGAGAGTGTTCCAGTTGTCAACCCAGAAATATCCGCCCCAGATTGCGCCCTTGGGCATTGAGAAACCGTCGTTGCATATGCTTACCTTTTTCACGGTGAAGGATGCGCCGCAAAGTTCAAGGCCGAAGGTGCGCAGGGCATCGAGCATGTCGGCAGTGATGTATGCCTTTAAGTCGGGGGTGTCGTCGCCAAGGTAGGTGAAACGAGTGCCGGGCAGCCATGTGCCGTCGGCTTTAAGTTCGATGACATCGGTGGTGGATTCGAAAGTGATATGGATATAGTCGCCCACATTGACATCGCTCTCGAAGTCTGAGGCGGGAATTGACATGGTGTTGTCCCAGGTCACACTGACGGGGTCGCCATTGTAGAGGGTCTTGAGCGTCTCCTGTGAATGCACAGGCACGAAAGTCACCGTTGCGACGAAGGTCGCAATTGCTAAAGTTTTCATAAAGAGTGTTTTATGTTGGGTGGATGTGTTCGGTCGGAAGTGTTGTCAGATGGTTGTCGCCGAAATCAGCGTGAGCTTACGGTGATGTCGCTCACAGTGATGTCGGCACCGTAAGAGTTGACCGACCAGCAGTTGCGGGCGATGCCATAGAGGCGGGTGGTGAAAGCGGCGTTGTCATTGATGTAGAGGGTGACGACAGAGTTGTCGTTGACCATTGTGATATGATACACTCCGTCGGCGGGTTGGGCGAAGAGATAGCCGTCGGCGTTGCCGATGAAGCCTTCACCGCCCGGGCCCTCGTTCTCAAGGTTGATTTTGCGGCGTCCGTTGCCCTCGGGATTGACCACCATTGTGTAGTAGCTGTCTGAGTCAGATCCGCGGCTTAATGATATGCCGAAACGCTCTTCGGGATTGTCGAGGGTCACGGTCATGGTGACACGGTTGGTGTAGCCGAGCCTGGGCATCAGCTTGTGGTCTTCGCCAGACAGACGGAAGTCTGCCAAGGCGTTGGCCGGACCGAAGGCGGAAGCCATCGATGGGGCCTCGGCCAGGGTCAGGGTGCCGTCGGGATGCTGCACGAGCTTGTGGGCCACCAGGTTGCCTGCCCAGTCGAGAGAGGAGAGGTTGTTTGACCCGGCGCGGGTGCCACACCAGCCCCAGATGTAACGGTCGGTGCCGTCAGAGGCGGTTTTGCCGGCGTATAATCCACGTGAGTCGAGGAATCCCTCATGGTCGTCGGGCCATATGCCTGCGTCGTTGGCGGTGCAAGCCTTCAGCTCCTCGATGGTGCGTCCCTTGAAGTACTGCACCCGGCGGATGGCGCTATGCTGCTCTGAGTAGACCAGATACCACCAATCTCCCATCTTGAACAGGTCGGGGCACTCATAGAAGCGATCCCACATCATAGTCATGAACACGCCGTTGTCGCGCCAGTCGCGCAGGTTGCCTGACACATATTCGGCGATGACCCCTTTGCCGTTGCTTCGGGTCGACACGAGCATGTGGAACAGGCCGTCGTCACCCTTGAACACAAACGGGTCGCGGAAATCGCGGGTGTCATACCCGTCCGCTCCGGTGATGAGCAGGCTGCGGTCTTTGGTCCAGTTGCGGAAGTCGGTGGATGTGGCGAGCATCACCCCCTCGAGGATTCCGCCTGTATGGGCCGTGTTAGAGGCGTGGCCGGTGTAGAAGGTGTAGTACACACCGTTGTCGTAGATGGTGGAGCCTGTGCCGATGGCCGCGTCAAGCTCATTGACCGACCCCGTCGGGATGAGTTCGCCCATCGATGTGTATGACACCGCGTCGGAGGTCGAGACGGCCCAGATGGGGTGGTATGTCTCCCCGTTGGGGCGGTAGTCTTGCAGATACAATATTTTGAAGTCGCGGGCCACGGGGTCGAAGAAAGGCATCGGGTCGCCCACGCATCCCACCTGGGGTTTGTAGAATATATCCTGCTTCTGCATGTCGGATGAGGCGAAGTAGAGGTTGTCGGCGTTCCAGTCGCGCTGGGTGAGCAGTGGCTCGCTTTCGCCGCAGGCCGACAGGGATATCATGGTCATGGCAGCGGCAATGACCGCCGAATGTGTATGTCTGGTTTTCATGGATGCTTGTTATTGACAGAGGTGATTGATGGCGTTTTTGGTGAGTTTCTCCATGTTGTCTTTGTAGGGGTTGGCCATGCCGTTGGGATTGTGCCACTCGTAGGCGGGTGAGCCGATGGTGATGACGCGTCCCGACATGGACCCTTTCAGGGCCTCGTAAGGCTCAAACTCGGCGATGGTGACGCAATTGGAATCTCCCGCGTCGTTAGAGGCCAGGGCCTTGGCTCCCGTGGCCTCCTCCCAGTCGGCCATTGATGAATAGCCGTCGCGGTCGACGAGCCACTGGAGGGTGCGGTTGGAATACTGCATACCTTTGGCCGCGAGCAGAATGCGGCCGCCATCGGTCTCGATGCCGTCAAAGAGCGGATGCCCCTCGTTTCCGGCGATGCCTATGCCGAGGTCATTCTGCAGGGTCTCATAGTTCTCCCCGCCGAACATGTTGTTGGGCGACTGCTGGTTGCGGGCGATGCGCCACACATCGTTGATATACCTGGCGCCGTCGCGGGTGGCCAGTATCGCGCCGCCGCGCAGCCAGTAAGAGTTGAATGTGTCGCGGGTGTCCCACATCACGCCGGGCCAGTCGGTGAAATCGAGATGTGCCCATACCATGGCGTAGTCATCCAGTATCACGCTGCCGTCAAGCACCGACTGCAGGGCCACATAATGAGAGTTGGGTACATTCTCCATCATCCATCGCGCTGCGGCCTGCGCCTCAGGGCCGAGGCCGTCGATTGATGACGCATTGCCGACGAAAGCCTTGGGAGCCTGTGACATCTCATCCTGGATTACAGTGACGGTGTAGACAGCCGTGGCGGTGCGGTATGAGGCGGTGAATTCAACAGGCGATGAGAAGTCGATGAGCGAGCCGGAGGCCGGGGTCACCTGCGCGCCATCGGTGGCGGTCAGTGACACCTGCATGGCGGTGACATCGGCATCGACAGGCACGAAGACCAGGATGGTGCGCGCCTCGTTGTCGATGGCCCCGGAATACCGCGCGTTGAGCGTGAAGGTGAGTATCTCGACATTGTCGTGTGACGCGAATAGGGTGTAGGTCTGTGACACATCGCCGTTGACCACCTTGACGGGCTGGGGGATGTTGCCATTGAACCGCGAGCCCCGGTTGAGGTCGCATGTGGCCCCGGGAGAGAGGGTGATGTCGTCCACCGAGAGCGCGCCGAGGTCGGTGTCGGTCGGGAGCGATACCTTGATGGTCCCGGCTACATGGTCGATTTCGGCGGCGTGTCCGCTGATGGTCATCGATTCCACCCGGGTGTCTCCGTCGAGCATCATTCCCGAGGTATTGTCGCCGCAAGAGGAGGCGCAGGCCATGGCCAGCAAGGCGGCCAAGATTGTGTATATTGTCTTTGTCAGTGTTTTCATTGCGGGATAGGATTACCAGTTACCGATGTTCTGCTTGTAGTGGCCGTTGGATGCCGCCACCTGGGCGTAGGGGATGGGGAGGTACTCGTTTTTGTCGGCGGTGAATGAAGCCGAGGAGTATATGGCGCAGTTGTCGGCCTCTTCGGCGTAATAGCGGTTTATCACCTGGGCTGCCTCGCCCCATCTGACGAGGTCGAAGAAGCGGTCGCTCTCCATGGCCAGCTCCACGCGCCGTTCATGCTTGACGATTTTCAGGGCCTCGTCGGGTGAGTAGGAGCCGGTGTATGGGCGGCATGCCATCCTCACTCCGTAGAGGCGGGTGTAGTCGGCGATTGAGGCGGTAGACTGGGCGGCGCGGGCACGCAGGTCGTTGACAATCTGGATTGCCTCGGGGATGCCTTGGTTGAGCTGCACGAGGGCCTCGGCGCGCATCAGCATGATGTCGGCGTAGCGCAGCACGATGCGGTTCATCGGCGAGCCCCACCAGAGGCCGCTCTTTATCAGGTATTCCCCGTCGGGGTCGACATTGTGCTTGAGGGTGACGTAATAACCATAGAGGCCGTTACTGCGGCTCCAGATGGCCGAGCGGTCCATGATGTAGTTGCCGTTGAACATGTATGGTGTGCCGGGCATGCCGACGGTCAGGAACAGGCGCGGGTCGGCGTAGTCGGCGGCCATGTCATAGTCATCCTGATTGAATGTGTCGATGAACGGATGTCCGTCAGCATCGGTGCGGAAGGCGTTGACCAGGTTCTGCGACGGTTTGTAGAAGTCGCATCCGCCGTCGGTCACCCCCGGGATGTTGGGGACGATCAGACCATAGGCCCAGTTGCAGTTACCCTTGTTGGTGCCGTCGTTCATCGAATACTGCATAGCCCAGATCGACTCGGAGCCGTTCTCAAACTGAGGTTCCGGACGGAAATTGTTGTGGAAGTCGCTTTCGAGGGCGATGCCCGACGCGCCCATTATCGCCGGGTCGGTGTATTCGATGACCTTGAGCAGGTCATCGCGGTCGATGGAGGTGACGCGGTGGCTCTGCGGGTCATCCTGGCGGTAAGCCTTGTAGAGGTAGGTCTTGGCCAGGTATGCGGCGGCAGCGGCGCGGGTGGGGCGTCCCTTGTCGGGCTGTATGGCCGGGAGGGTCTCGAAGGCGTATCTGAAATCCTCGATGATGCGCTGCCACCCCTCGTCGTTGGAGTAGAGGGTGTTGTCAAGCTGGTTGTACTGCTCGGGGGTGAGCGACGCGTCGATGGCGAAAGGTATGTTCTTGTAGAGACGTTTGAGCAGGAAATGGCCGTGGGCGCGCAGGAAGCGCATCTCGGCGATGCGGGAGTCGCGCTGCGGATATTCGGCGGCATCCATCCCCGACAGCACCTGTATGGCGGAGTTGGCACGGGAGATGGCGTTGTATAGGCGCTGCCACATGTCTGAGATGTTCCAGTTGGTGGTCATTATGCCCTGCGATACCTCAAGGGCGTGGAAGACATCGCCGTCCTCGGTGCCGTTGCCCCCTTTGTAGGCGTCGTCAGACCTGACATCGTAGTTCCACATCGAGAATGAGGAGTTGATGTCTTCGGCCGAGATCCAGATTGCATAGGCCGATATGACGAGGTTGTCGACATAGGCCGGGTCGAGCACCTGGCTTTCGTCAAGCACCCCCTGGGGTTTCTGCTCGTCGAGGAAGTCGTTGCAGCCTGTGGCCATCACGGAGGGGATGGCGATGGCGGCGCAGGCGAGGGATTTGTATATGAATCGTTTCATTTGTTGGTCTTGATTTAAGGAGAGGGAATCAGAAAGTCACGTTGAGGCCGAAAGTCACATTGGTGGAGATGGGGTAGCCGAAGTTGGGGTTCTCGGGGTCGACACCGGTGAATTTGCGGCTCTTGATGGTCAGCACGTTCTGGGCGCTGACATAGAAGCGGAGCTTCTGCATGCGGATTTTGGAGGCGAGTTTGGAGGGGAGGACATAGCCTACCTGCACGTTGCGCAGCTTGAGGAATGAGCCATCCTCGACAAAGTAGGTCGACACGCGTTTCTCATTGTTGGAGTCGGTGCGGCTCAGGGCGGGGATGTCGCTGTTGGGGTTGAGGGGCGACCAGGCCTGCAGCAGTCGTTCACCCTTGTTGAGGAAACCGATGTTGAGTCCGCTCCAGAGGTCAGTCTGCTTCTTGAAGTCGGAAATCACATCCTGGCCGGCGGCTCCTTGCCAGAACATCGAGAAGTCGAAGTCGCGGTATTGCAGATAGAGGTTCAGGCCGTAGGTGAAGTCGGGGGTCGGGTCGTAGATCCAGTCCTGGTCGGCCTCGGTGATGCGTCCGTCGCCGTCGAGGTCGCGCCAGCGGATGCGTCCCGGGGCTGCCCCCTCCTGTATGGCGTGGTTGTCGACCTCCTCCTGCGAGCGGAAGATGCCGTCGGCGATGTAGCCCGCCTGCGCGCCGAATGAGTGGCCTATGACGCTGTAGACCCCGTTGCCTCCGAAAGTGCCGTTGGCGGCCACAGTGGTGGGCAGTTTGGTGATTTTGTTGCGGTACGCGGCAATGTTGCCAGTGACCTCATAGCGGAGACCGTAGGATGTCGTGTTGCGGAATCCGAGATTAAGCTCGATACCCCGGTTTTTCATCTCTCCGGCATTGATCCATTGTGTCGAGCCTTCACCCATGGCGGCGATGCCGGCCATCTGCACCAGTATGTCGGATGTCTTCTTGTGGTAGAGGTCGAGCGAGCCGAAAAGGCGGTTGCCCATCATGGCCCAGTCGAGTCCGAGGTTGATCTGTGTGGTGGTCTCCCACTTGATGTCGGGGTTGCCGATCTGGTCGCGCTTGAAGCCCGAGGGGAGTATGCCTCCGCCGTTGGAGCCTGTGATGTCGTAGGATGTGCCGTAGCTCGAACCGCCGTTGGCGCTCACGCCGTAGTTGGGGACATAGACGAAGTAGCGGGCGAGGTTGCTGATTTCCTGGTTACCGGTCTGGCCCCATGAGAAACGCAGCTTGAGGTCGTCGAGCCAGGTCTGGTCGCGCAGGAATGACTCGTTGTTGATTCTCCAGCCCAGAGAGAAGGAGGGGAATGTGGCATAGCGGTTGTTGGCACCGAAGCGTGAGGAGCCGTCATGGCGCACGGTCACCCCGAGGAGGTAGCGGTCGTCAAAGGAGTAGTTGGCCTTGGCGAAGAATGACACCAGCGAGTAGCCGTCGCCGGAGCCGTATGCCTGGGCGGTGCCTGTGCCTGCGTTGGGCCACATGTAGTCGGGGTTGAGCACAGCGAAGTCGGTCTTGTAGCCTGAGAACCATGTGGAGGTCTCGCGTATAAGCTCCATACCGCCGAGGATGTCGAAGTGGTTTTTGCGGAAGTCGATGTTGTAGCTGGCCACAAGGTTCCACATCCAGCGGGTCCAGTGCTCCTGCTTCGCCTCCACGGCGTTGGTGGTGTTGGCCACAGTGCCTTCGGTCACAGGATAGGTGAAAATGCGCTGCTCCTTCTGAGAGTAGTCGAGGCCGAATGTGGTCTTGACGTTGAATCCCTTGAAGGGGTTGACATTGACATATGCGTCGCCGAAGAGTCGCCAGTATTTGTAGCGGTTGTCTTTGTTGCGTTCGAGACGGGCCAGCGGGTTCTCGCGGTCGGGGTAGCCGCCGACAGGCCCGGCGAACTCGCCGGTGGTGGTGTAGACAGGCAGCGAGGGATTGAACTGCAGCACATTCTCGAGGAATCCGCCGGGGGCCTGCAGCTCGTCGGTGCGGTTGAGGGTGAAATGCTCACCGATGGTAAGGATGGAGAAGGGCTTGAACTCGGTGTTGATTCGTGCCGAGAAACGCTCGAAGTCGGAATACTTGATGACACCGAGGTTTTTGTAGTAGCCCAGCGAGAAGAACGCGCTCATCTTGTCGGAGGAGCCGCTGACGGTCAGGTTGTAGTTCTGTATGAGACCGGTGCGGGTGGTCTGGTCAAACCAGTCGGTGTCAGCAGCCGGTGTGATGCCTGCGTCGTCGAGATATTTGTTCATCGAGATGGAGTTGAGCACCGGGTTGCCCGCAGCGTCATAGCCCCAGTTGTAACGGTAACCCAGGCCGTTGGTGTTGGGATCCTGTCCGTCGTTGACATAGGCCTGCCACATGGCCTGGCCGAAGCCCTGGGCATTGAGCACCTTCATACGGTTGGCGTAGAACTGGGCGGCGATTGACGCGTCGAGGGTCACGCGGATGTCTTTGCCCCTCTTGGTGGTGATGATGATCACACCGTTGGCGGCCCTGGAGCCGTAGATTGATGCGGACGCTGCGTCTTTCAGCACCTGTATTGACTCTATGTCACCGGGGTTGAGCTCATGCATGCCCGACTTTGTGGGGACTCCGTCGATGATATACAGCGGGTCGTTGTTGTTGAGTGTGCCGATACCACGGATGCGCACCGTCGATGCTCCCGACGGATTTCCGTCGGCCGAGATGTTCATGCCGGGCACACGTCCCTGGAGGGCTTTGATAGGGTTGTTTTCATTCTGCTTGGCGATTTCGTTGACATCAACGGCGGTGATAGCGCCGGTCACGTCGGCCTTGCGCTGCACCGAGTAGCCGACGACGACAACCTCGTCAAGCACCTCGGAGTTCTCTTCGAGGATGATTTTCATGGTTGGTGCGGCCAACAGTGTCTGCGGTTTGTAGCCTACATAGCTGACTGTGATTTTTGAGCCTTGAGGCACCGTCAGCTCGAAGTTGCCGTCGATGTCGGTCGCCGCTCCGGCCGCGCCTCCTGTGTCGGAAATCACGCTTGCGCCGATCAGCGGCTCATCGTCGGTGGCCGAGACTACTGTCCCTTGCACGGTGATGCTTTGCGCGTTCATCATGACTGCGCTGATGAACAGAAGCAATGCGCTGAGAATTGATTTTTTCATGTTTAAGGTTTGTGATAAAAGATTTGCCGCAAAGTTAAGGAGACACACCTCGCCGGGGAGATAAACATTTCAGTGTCTGATGGTATAAAATCGGCATTGAGGGAAATTTGAAAGGCTTCTCCGCTTTTTTGAAAACGTGTAGGGGGCGGATTGTCCCGTCGGGTGTGCCGGAAAAATCATAAGTAAGAATGTGTGGTGGCTCCCCTTGGCGGTGGCGTGAGGGTCAGATGCGGTTGCGGATGTCGGAAGGGGCCTCGCCGTATAGGTCGCGGTAGCATTTCGAGAAGTAGGCCGGCGTGGAGAAACCCACGGCGTAGGCAATCTCAGAAATAGAGCGGTCGGTGGAGAGCAGCAGTCTGCGGGCCTCTTTCAGGCGCAGGTTGCGGATAAGCTCAACGGGGGTGTAATTGGTGAGGGCCTTGATTTTGCGTGAGAACTGCGAGGTGCCGAGGTGCATCATAGAGGCGACTTTCTCGACCCCGAAGTCGCGGTCGGCCATCTCCGTGGCCACGATTCGGAGGAATTCCGCATAGAAGTCGCTGTCGATTGCCGTAGGGGATGATGGCTGGATGTCGGCCGACGCGACTCCGGTGGCTGCAGTCCTGGATTTGACTGCCGCCGGGTTGCTGTAAAGGTCGCGGATGCGGCGGCGGTTGGCGACAAGGTTGCGACACCGGGCCGCGAGCATATCCCCGCTGAATGGCTTGGGAATGTAGGCGTCGGCTCCGCTCTCGTAGCCCTTTAGGCGCTGCTCGTCGAGCGAACAGGCTGTGAGCATCAACACCGGGATGTGGCTCGTGGCTACCTCTGACTTCAGGATGGCGCAGCACTGAAGGCCGTCCATGACCGGCATCATCACGTCGCAGATGATTATGTCGGGGGTGTATTTGGCGGCGAGCTTGACTCCTTGCTGGCCGTTGGTGGCGGTCAGGATGTTGTACTCTCCCGACAGCAGGTCTGTGACCAGGGTCAGGATTTCCCTGTTGTCGTCTATGGCCAGCAAAAGAGGCTTGGACTCATCGAATGTCGCTATTGTCTTCGGCTCATCATGGTCGGCGGTGTCGCAGAGGTCGAGAGCCTCGGCAGATGACGTGGCGGATGCTGGCTCAGAGGGTTTGTAGGCGCTGCCTGCGCAGTGGGTCACCGGCAGGGTGATGCGGAAACAGGAGCCGTGGCCCACCTCGCTCTCCACCGAGATTGTGCCGCCATGCAGCTCCACGAAGGCGCGTGTCAGGGCAAGCCCGATGCCTGAGCCTCCGGCCTTGACCTTGTCGCCCTGGTAGAAGCGGTCGAAGATTCTTGACAGGTCGGCTTGCGGGATTCCGCATCCGGTATCGGTCACCGAGATGTTGATTGCCTTGTCGTCGCATGAGCAGGCCACGGTGATTTCCCCCTTGGGAGGGGTGGCCTTGAAGGCGTTGGAGATGATGTTGAACATCACGCGTTCGAGTTTCTCGACATCGACGGCGGCTGTGGTCGGCCCGGCCTGGGATATGTCGGTGGAGAGCCGTATGTCGTGCTTGCGGGCCAGTTCGTTGAAGGATGCTGTCCAGTCGGCAATCAGCTGCCGGAAGTCAGATTCGGCGAGGTTGAGGTCGAGGCGGCCATTCTCATATTTCCGGAAGTCGAGAATCTGGTCGATGAGACGGCGCAGGATTCTGACATTCCTTGAGGCAAGCCCGACCAGCGACTTGTCGCGAGGGGTGAGATAGTCGGCCCGTGAGAGCTGTTCGACAGGCTCGGCTATCAGGGTCAGGGGTGTGCGCAGGTCGTGCGACACATTGGTGAAAAACACAAGCTTCGAGCTGGTGGCCTTGTCGAGCCGGTCATACAGCTCTTTCTGCTTGTCACGTTCAAGTTCAAGCTGGCGGTTCTTTTCAAGCAAGGCTTGCTGATGTCGTCCACGCTGCCAGAAGAGCCTTATAAACAGGAATGTGATCAGCAGCAGAAGCACCATGATCAGGATGGCGGAGTAGAGCAGGGTGGTCTGGGTGGAATATTTGGCCCAGTAATCATCGACCATCTCCTTGAGTCTGACCACCATCTGTGTCTGCTGGCCTATCATCTCCTCCTGTTGCATGAGAATCCCGGCGTTGCTTAGGTCGACAGCCGGGGCAGGCGGCAGTATCACCTCGCGTTCGTAGGGCTTCCCGTCGAGTATGGCAAGGGCGGTCTGCAGCAGCAGATGGCCATAAGTCGGGTAGAGGAAAGTCGCGTCAATCACCGAGTCGGCCACGGCCTTGATGCCGACATCCTTTGCCCCGTCGATGCCGAGAATCGTAATTCCGTCGAGTCCGTGGCGGCTGACAACTTCGGCTGCCGCGATCGCCATGGCGTCGCTGTGGGAGTAGATGAGGTCTATGCCAGGGTCGCGGGTCAATATCGAGTCGACCATTCGGGCGGCTGTGTCAGGATTCCACCGCGCATATGCTGTGGCGACGATTCGCTTTCCGGGGTCTTTGGCAATCACCTCGGCGAATCCCCTGTGGCGCCCAGTCGCGGATGTCAGGGTAGTGTCCCCCATGATTTCGAGAATCTGGGCCTCGCGGGGCAGGAGGCTTATTGCATATTCCCCGGCCTCTTTTCCTATCTGGGAGTTGTCGACCTCGATATGGGCCGTGTAGCAGTCGCCATTGACACGTCGGTCGAAGGTCACCACCGGTATTCCTCGGTCAAACGCCTCTTTGATGGCCGGAGTGACCTTGTCGGCATCTACCGGGTTGACAATCAGTAGGTCTATGTCCTTGTCGAGGAAATAGCGTATGTCGTTGATTTGCTGGTCGGCGTCATCGTCGGCCGAGCGGATTTCGACCGTGGCATTGTCATGAAACAGCAGTTCGCGCTCGATTTCGTCGTTGGTGGCCCATCTCCAGGGGTCGGAGCTGCATTGCACAACCCCGATATGATGCTCTTTCGCGTTGCCTCCCGAACAGCCTGACAGCATCCAGCCAATGGCAGCCGCCAGTATTGACAGCAACAGGGAGAATGCCATGCAAGAAATATTCCTATGTGTCGATTGTATTATGCGTAATGCCATGGTCATTAGATTCGTGATGGCAAAGATAGGTCAAAAATTCCAATTCGCCACATTTCGGGAGGTGAAAAAATAGATTATGCGGGATGGCCAGAACCTCGATTCCGGGAAAAATGTTTAACTTTGAGGACTGCACGACATGACAGGATGGATATCTGGAGCAAAGAGAAACGGTCACAGGTGATGGCGAGGATACGCGGGCGCGACACGAAGCCCGAGATTCTCGTCAGGCGCTATCTTTACGCGAGGGGATACAGGTTCCGCAAGAATGTAAAGGGGCTGCCTGGCACCCCCGACATCGTGTTGCGCAAATACCGTGTTGCGATTTTCGTGCACGGGTGTTTCTGGCATGGCCATGAGGAGGACGGGAAGATACCTGAGACCAACCGTGAGTTCTGGCTGGCCAAAATCAACCGCAACAAGGAGCGCGACAGACGCGACAAGGAGAGATTGCTGGCTATGGGGTGGTCGGTGGTGACGATATGGGAGTGCCAGCTCAAGCCGGCCGTGAGGCAGCGTACCCTGTCGGGGCTGGAGTATTACCTCAATCACAATTTCCTGCGGCTGCAGCGTATGAAGAAGCCTTCGCCGAGGCCATATGCCGCCACAGAGACTGCTGACGAGGTTGCCGCTATGGCCGCCGAACCTGCCGGCGGCTATGTCGGGTCAGCGGGGGCGGTAGATGAGGGTCATTGACCGCGATGGGGAGAGGATGTCGGCGGCGACGGCGCGCAGATGCTCCGGGGTGATCGCGCGGTAGCGCGGCAAAATGTCATCGATATTCTCATCATGGATTTCAGCTATGGCGAGTGACTGGGCTTTCTGCAATGGATTCATCATTGAGAACACGCGGTCGCTCTCAAGTCGGTTGACACATCTTGAGAGTTCGGCCGGGTCTACCTCCGACTCGGTGAGCTGGCGCAGCTCGTCGTTTATGGCCCGGATGGCCGCCTGCTCCGCTTCAGGGCCCTGGTCAAGCAGCTTGGCGTTGACAAGGAGCAACCCCGGATGCTCGGTGCCGAGGATGGAGGCATCCACATCCGAGAAGAGTTTGCCGGGCATCAGCAGTCGGCGGTAGAAGCGTGACGACTGGCCGTTGGCGAGTATGTCAGTGATTAGGTCGGCGGCGACATATCCCGGCGACTTGTAGCCTCCCATCGGGTAGGCGATGGTGATGGCGGTCTGGGGGACATTGCCTGAGGTCTCGACAAGGCGGGGCGACGAAGGGAGGGCGGGATCAGTGAAGAGGCGTGGGGCGATTTCACGGCGGGGTATGTCGCCATACCATTTCGTGACAAGTTCTTTGATCCGTCGGGGCTGTATGTTGCCCACGACCGACAACACGGCGTTGTTGGGCGCGTAATGGCTGTGGAACCACCGGCGGACATCTTCCTGGGTGGTCTTCTCGATGTCATGGAAGTCGCGTCCGATGACCGGCACCCCGTATGGATGGTCGGGATATGCCATGCCGAAAAGCAGGTGGCCCATGTCGCCGTAGGGGCGGTTGAGGCATACCTCCTTGAACTCCTCCACCACCACCGACCGCTGCACCTCAAGGGCTTTGTCTGAGAAGGCCAGCGACAGCATACGGTCGCTTTCGAGCCACAGGGCGGTCTCGATGTTGTGGGCCGGGATGACATCGTGGAAGCAGGTGAAGTCGTTGGAAGTCCACGCGTTGGATGATCCTCCGGCGGCCTGGAGCGGCGCGTCGAAGTCGGGGATGTTGACAGACCCACCGAACATCAGATGCTCAAACAGATGGGCGAGCCCGGTATGGTCGGGCGACTCGTCGCGGCCGCCGACATCATACAGGGTGTTGACCACCGCCATCGAGGCGGTGGGGTTGTAGCTGTGGATGACCCGCAGGCCGTTGGGTAGCGAGAATCGGTAGGTCTCAGTCATTTTTCTCTCTTTGTCTTGTCGTTTGTAAGGGGGATTGCCGACAGAGACTTATTTCTTCACGACTCTCATCGAGATGATGCGGATGTCGTCGAGCGGACGGTCTTGTGAATTTGTCTGTGATTTCTCGATTTTATCGACCACATCCATTCCGCTGACAACCTCGCCGAAGACGGTGTACTGGCTGTCGAGATGTGGTGTGCCGCCGACTGTGGTGTATGCTTTCTTCTGCTCGGGGCTGAGTGAGGCCGGGTTCTCTGCGGCTTTCTGCTCGGTGATTGCCACCAGCTCATCCTGGAGGGCCTGGAGCGAGACCTGGTCGCGGTTCTTGCGCAGGGTGATGATGGAGTCGCGGTGTTGCTCGGCCAGCTGGTTGAAAATTTCCTGTTTGCGGGCCATCTGCAACTGCTTCTCCATCTGGGCGAGCTGCTGCTCGTTGTAAGCCTTTCCGGTGACGATGTAGAACTGCGACCCTGACGAGCGGCGTTCGGGGTTGACCTGGTCACCCTGGCGGGCGGCGGCCAGCGCGCCGCGGTGGTGGAAATGGCGGGGATAAACGATTTCAGCCTCAAGGGTGTAGTCGGGGCCTCCCGAGCCGAGACGCGCGTTGGAGTCGGCGTTCTTGGAGTCGGGGTCTCCGGTCTGCACCATGAACTCGTTGATGACGCGGTGGAACAGCACGCCGTCGTAATATTTCTCTTTGACGAGTTTCAGGAAATTGTCGCGGTGGGCCGGGGTGTCGCCGAAGAGGTGCACCCTGATGTCGCCTACCGAGGTCTTGATGTCGACCAGCGCGTCACCTTTCTCGATGACGGGGGCTTCGGATGTGAGCTGGGAGGTCATGATGACTTTTGATTTTGTTCTGGAATAGGCGTATCCTCCCGCGAGAGCCACCACGGCGGCTATCACCAGGAGCAGAGAGATGCGTTTGCGGTTCATTGTTTCAGATTGCTGAGATGGGGAAGAGCCGTTTGTAGATGCGGCGGAAGTTGTCGTCGGTGGTCGACAGCTCCTCGGAGCGTTCGGCGTAGTCAGGGCCATACATCTGCCTGAGCATGTCGCCCAGGTAGCGGTGTTCGCGGTCCTTCTCGATGCCCGACTTGATGAGTCTGTCGATATGCGGGGCGAAAGCCGCCGGGTCGATGGCGAAGAGGTAACGGGCGGCCGAGATGACAAACTGGCCTGTGAGGTCTACTTTCTCCATGTTCTCGACCAGCCATGGTAGTTCGGGTTCCACGGTGTCGATGTGATTCGCGATATATTCATATGTGAGAAGTCCGTCGGGATCAGCGGAAAGCTTCTTTCTTGCTTCTTCTTCCATGGTGTGATGGATAAGGAATTATTAAAAGTCTGCAGGCAGTCTGAAACCGATGCCTGCCGCAAAGTTAGCATTTTTATTTGAATCACACGCCGGTGTGTCAACGTTTTTCTTTCGCCGGGGATTCGCCGGCCATGGCCGGGAACAGCCGTATGGCATTGGCGTTGACCGTCGTGGCGAGCGCGGCGGGATTTTCGCCCCGGGCCTCGGCCACACGCCGGAGGATTTCCTCGGTGGTGAGCTGAGACTCGTCGGTCTCTACCAGCAGCCGGTCGGCCGGGATAAGGGCCACGGTGGCCCGGTTGAATTTCTCGCCGATTGAGAAGTGGAGCCTGTTGTGGTCGCCCGAGGCGAGCAACCGGGAGAGCATGTCGGGATTGCCCCGGAATCCGTGGATTATCCAGGGCTGGCTGCCACAGGTCTCCTTCCTGATTTTCAGGAAGAGGTCAAGGGCCTTGACCAGGTGTATCACCAATGGTTTGCCTGTCTTCTCGCTGAGGCGGATATGCTGGCGGAAAATCTCCTCCTGGTGTTCGATGGAAGCTCCCCTGAGGCGGTCGAGCCCGCATTCACCGACGGCCACGACGCGGGGAGAGGAGAGCGTTGTCTCCAGCTCCTCCATGGTCTGTCGGGTGGCGGCCCCGGTGTCCCAGGGGTGGATGCCTGCCGAGTAATATCCCTCATTCTCACAGATGGGGGCCTGGCCGGATGGGAGGGAGATGACTGATGTCGGTGAAGGGGAGAGGCGGTGGGTGTGCGCGTCGATGACATTGCGCGGCGGCACCGGGTCGTAGCCCGTGCCGCCCCAGGGATTACACCGCATTATGCGCCGTATGGCGAGCCGCGAGCCGCGAGCCGGCCCGTGGAGGCGCAGGGCCTCCACGGCGTATTGCGAGCATGTCGGGGTAAAACGGCAACTCCCCGGAAACATCGGGGAGATGCAGAGCTGGTAAAAGCGGATCGGCAGAATCAGGGCCTTTGCCAGCAGGCGGGATATGTGACGGGAGAGGGTTGCCACGGCGGTCATCGGGGATGGTGTCACCGGTTGCCGGAATCCTTGGCGGGGCGGAAAATCTTGTGGAGCAGTCTCCTCATGGCGTTTTCCACCTTTGCGTATGGCTCGGGGGTGTTGCCCACATAGACAAACAGGATGTCGAGCGGGGCCTCGAGTGATTCAGGGAAATACTTCTGGCGGTTGAGCCGGTATGCCTCGCGGATGCGGCGCCTCATAGTGACCCTGTCGACGGCGTGGCGCAGCCTTTTCTTCGGCACGGATGGAAGAAACTGGACGGCGTCTCCCCTGGTGCGGCTGAGGTTGTCGCCCCAGACGGCCCGCAGGGGGTAGGCCAGCGCGCCCTTCACGTCGCGTTGCGCGAACAGCCTGTCTATGGCTGTCTGCGAACAGAGGCGGGTCGGTTTCGGTAGCCTGAAGTCGTTCACGGTTTCGGGAGGATACGCTGTGGTGGGTTGTGGCTGTCTCAAGCCTCCTTGGCTGCCTCTTCCTTGAGGTAGTTCTCGATTGCGGCGGTGATTGACGGGGCGGCCGGGGTCGGCGCTTTCACGTCGAGGCGCAGCCCGGCATCCTCTACGGCCTTTGCTGTGGATGCTCCGAAGCAACCGATACGTATGTCGCCCTGGTTGAAGTCGGGGAAGTTCTTCTTGAGCGACTCGATTCCGGCCGGCGAGAAGAAGAGGAGCATGTCGTAGTCAAATGCTTCGTCGGGGGTGAAGTCGTTGCTGACGGTGCGGTACATGACCGCCTTGGTGTAGTTCACCTTGTTGGCGTCGAGCAGTTCGGCTCCGCGCGAGTTCACGTCAGAGATGGCGAAGAGGTATTTGTCCTTGTTGTGTTTGGTCAGCGCCGGGATGAGCTCGTCGAGCTTTCCGGTCACGCCGTGGAAAATCTTGCGTTTGCGGTAGACGATGTATTTCTGGAGGTAAAGGGCGATCTGCTCGGTGGTGCAGAAATATTTCATCGTGTCCGGGATGGAAATCCTCATCTCCTCACACAGGCGGAAGAAATGGTCGATGGCTGTGCGGGCAGTGAAAATCACGGCCGTGTAGTCGGGGATGTTGATTTTCTGCTGACGAAATTCTCTTGCTGAAAGTCCTTCAACCTTGATGAAAGGACGGAACACCATCTCGACTCCGTATCGTTGGGCGATGTCGTAGTATGGCGACTTGTCTGACGAGGGTTTTGGCTGCGAGACTAAAATCTTCTTTACTTTCACTTTCCTTATAGTCGAATAAATAATAACCGATAGCGGCTTACTCCCTTGCAATACGACTGGCTCGTATGCTGTGAGGTTATAATTGGTTACAAATTTCCATTGCCGATATGTAGATGGCAATCAATGGAATGATTTCCAGGGTGCAAAGGTACAAAATAAAGTAAAGCAATGACGGAAAATTATTGTAAAAAATCCTAAAACCTTTCGCGATGTATATGATACGGGAGACTGCATATAACCCGGCGGCCACCCATAGCATCGCGCCTGTGACCGACGGGTAGAACAGCGAGACAAGGGTGGGGATGGTCAGCAGTATGCCCAGCAGCACGGAGGAGGCGTTGAGGCCGCGCCGCCACTGGGCGGCGCTGACGCGGTCGGTGAAGGCGTATCCGACGGTGGTGCATGCCAGCAGCTCAAACAGGTAGAATCCCATGGCGAGGGCGGCAAGCGCTCCGACAGGCCGGAACACATCCCGTATGGCCGGCCCGGTGTCTCCCAGCCAGAGGAAGAGCAGTATCCCCTCGAAGACGCAGAGCTGGAGCAGAAGGATGACGAGGGTGCGGGTCTCCTTGGCGGTGTGGTCGTCGAAGGCGTTGGCGCGCCGTCTGACCGACCACAGGTCCTGGGTGATGGTGCGGAAAAGCCTCCTTACATGACGCATGTTTAGCCCCACCAGCACCAGAAGCATCACCACCATCGCCAGTATGCCTGTGTCGGAGCCTGGAGCGACGGGGCGCGACACCCCCTCCACGCCGTTCATCCAGCCCGGGTCGCGGGTGGTGTAGAGCGTCTGGTCTGACGGGGATGTCGGGGCCTGGTATTCGTGTGAACGGTATAATGACATGCGGCAGATGTGGCGTCAGGCTTTCTGTACTGACCTGAACTCCTCTTTGACGGTGTCCACCACATTGATGATGTAGTCGCCCATCTTCTCCATCGTCGAGATGATGTCCATGTAGTAGATGCCGCTCTGGTATTCGTAATGGCGTTCGTTGATGTTCTCGATGTTGTTGGTGCGCAGCTGGTTGCGCAGATTGTTGATCTCGCGCTCGCAGTTGTATGACACGATGATGGCCGACTCCTTCTGGTGCTCGAGGTTGTTGAGCAGCACCAGCATGTTGTCGACGGCTTTCTGGACGTAAGAGAACATCGTCTCGATGTTGCGGTATATCTCGTCGTTGAACTGCACGGCGCTCTGTTGCTTGCGGAGCAGGATTTTGCCGACCCCGAGGGCGCAGTCGGCGATGCTCTCGATTTCGGAGTCGATGCTGAGCATGGCCGCTATGCGGCGTTTCGACTCGTTGGAGAGCCGTCCCTCAGCGCAACGGTTGAGGTAGTTGGCAATCTCGATTTCCATTCGGTCTGAGATCTCCTCATATTTTTCCAGACGGGAGTAGACTTTGTTGAAGTCGTCTGAGCCATCTTTGGTGGTGATAAGCTCTTTGGCCATCGGCAGCATGCGCGAGACTCGCTCGGCGAACACCGAAATCTCCTTCTCGGCCTGGCTGATGTTGAGCTCAGAGGCGGAGAGGATACCTCCCGAGATGAATTTGAGCTGGAACTCGTCGTCGCCGTTGTGTCTGGCAGGCACGAGGAACTCGACGATCTTGACATAGACCCTGGTGAGCCATATCATTATCGAGAGGTTGATGAGGTTGAAGACGGTGTGGAATATCGACAGGCCGAACGATACGCTGACCTGGAGTTGCGAGATGATGGTCTGGTGGCGCAGTATCTCCCCGTCAGACGTGGGCAGCGCCCCGGCGTAGAGCTGGTTGTAGATGTAGGGGTTGCTGGTCTGCAGGTCATTGACATATTTGAACAGCGATGTCGGGTCGCCCTGGCCGATTTCCTCGGTGATCCATGTGTTGAGGTCGACGAAGGGATAGAAGACGGCCAGCACCCACATTGTGCCGAGGAAGTTGAACAGCAGGTGGCCCATCGCGGTGCGTTTGGCCGCCACGTTTCCGCTCATGGAGGCGAGCAGGGGGGTGATTGTGGTACCGATGTTTGAGCCAAGCACCAGCGCGCAGGCCAAGGGGAAGTCAATCCACCCCTTGGAACACATTATGAGGGTGATGGCGAAGGTGGCTGCCGAGCTTTGGATGACCATGGTCAGCACAAGGCCGACGAGGCAGAAAATCAGCACCGAGCCGAATCCCATCGAGGCATAGCGCTGCAGGAACTCAAACATCTCGGGGTTGCTCTGGAGGTCGGGGACATACTTGCTGATCATGTCGAGACCCATGAAGAGAAACGCGAAGCCGATGGTGAATTCTCCGATTGACTTGGTGCGGCTCTTGCTTGAGAACAGCAGCGGGACGGCGAGGCCGATAAGGGGCAGGGCGAAAGCCGAGATGTCGACTTTGAAGCCGAACAGGGCTATGATCCAGGCCGTGAAGGTGGTGCCGACATTGGCTCCCATGATGACAGCCATCGACTGGGCCAGTGTCATGAGGCCGGCGTTGACAAAGCTGACCACCATGACTGTCGAGGCCGATGAGCTTTGAATTAAGGCTGTGATGAAAAATCCGGTCACTGTGCCGGTGAATCGGTTGCGGGTCATCGCCGACAGGATGTTGCGCAGACGGTCGCCGGCCGCTTTCTGCAGGCCCTCGCTCATGACCTTCATTCCGTACAGGAAGAGGCCTACGGCTCCTAAGAGCCCTAAGAAATCAAGTAGGGAGTATTCCATTTAATGTCGGGAACGGAGGGGATGTTTCCGGCTCCGATTCCGACCGCAAAGTTAAGAAATTATTATAAATCTCCAAACCCCCTGCCGCCCAATCCTCCACAAAACCGGGAGAACTGATAGTAATGGCAGCAGCCGCGGGCCTCACGGCCTGCGGCTGCTTGAGATTTATGAAATAGAACGGTTTTGGAAATTACGAAAAATAGGGCAGGGTGTCTGCGGAATCATCGCAGAAGCAGGCGGGCTGCCTTGTCGCCGAGGGTCATCACGCAGAGACCTCGGGGAAGGTTGCCGACGGGGATGGCGGTCGGGCCGTTTACCCTGGTCTGCATGAGCATCACGCCCGAGATGGTGTAGATGCGCAGGTCGGCGTTGTCGGCCTCCACGGTGAGGAGGTCTGTGGCGGTGACTGTATGGTCGCCGTCGAAACGGGCCGCGTCTTCAGCCTGGCTGATGCCTGAGGTTAATGACTCATACGCGCCGATGGTGGGTGCCGACTGGTCGCGTGTCAGTCCGAGGAAGTCGGTGGTCACCTCGGGAAGGGGTGTGCCGGCTTTCAGGAACTCGAATGAGGTGGGCCACAACGGGCGCGTCTCGTCGGAGCTGTCGAATGTCACCTGGGCATTGACCCCGTCGGTCTCGCCGGAAGCGAGCATCCACTGGTTCCAGTTCATCTCCTGGTCGTAAGAGCCGCCCCAGTAGGCGTGGATCGGCCCAGGGGTGTAGCCCGTGTTGTTGCGGTAGGTGGCTCCCGATGGGCCATACTGCTCCTTGATGACGTAGGTGCGGGTGGTGTTCTGGAGGATGTTGTTGGCAATCACTCCGTCGACAGTGGTGCCGACCTTCACATTTATTATAAGGGGCATCACGATGTCTGAACCTGAGACGCGCACTGTGTTGTGGGCCAGCAGGAAGCCCGAGAACGGGCTGGAGTTGGAATTATAGAACTGGATTCCGGCTCCGGGCTGCGAGCCTGCGTTGATGTCGAGGATGTTGTTGGCGATGATTATCGGGGCCTCGTCAGACCCTTCGAGACGGCGCAGGTAGAAGCCATAGGTGCCGGTCTTGGAGTATTCGAGGATATTGCGCTGGATTGTCGCCGGTCCGGAGATGTTGAGGTCGACAGACTGGCAGTAGTTCTTGTCTGAGCTTCCGGCCGTGCCTCTGAGCGAGTTGTCTGAGATGCTGATGTCCTTGCTGAAGTAGAGGTAGATGGCCTGGTAGCCTTGGCCGTCGAAAGAGCATCCCGAGATAGTGACCCCTTCGCATTCGGGCTGGTAGATGGTGCCAGAGCCGGAACGGATGGCGCAGTAGCCGCCGCGCAGGTCAGAATCAATCACCGAGAGGCGGTTGTTGACCGGGGCGTTGTCGGCGGTGCCTACATAGGAGTTGACAAGCGCGAGGTTGTCATAGGTGGTTGTGGATGTCGGGCCTGACACCACGCAGCTTTCGATGGTGATGTCTGACGAGCCGTCGGCGATGTGTACCACAGAGGGGAAGCTGACATTGGTGGTGCGGATGGTCATCCCTGACAATGTGACGAAAGATGTGCCGCGCAGGGTCACCACGCCATAATAATGGTCGAGCTTGTCATCGGAGTAGGGGGGCTCCACCCAGTTGTTTGACACGATGATGACATCTCCCGGGTCGCCGGTCTGCCCGGCGAAGGTGATGGTGTTGGTCTCCGACACTCCGGGGATGTGGTCGAGGGTGACAAGCTCATTGTAGGTGCCAGGCTCGACGGTGAAGGTCACGGGGCCGTCGATTCCGGCAGCCATGTCGGCGATGGCGGATGCGAAATCGGGGTAACGGGCGTCGATGGATGAGCCGATGTTGTATGAGCCGTGGAATCCGCCGACAACCTTGAAGGTGGCTGTCTCCAGTCCTGACAGGTCGACAGAGCCGTTGGTCTCACCTGCGGAATATGTCATTTCGACGGGGGAGATGGTGGTCTGGGCGTTGCTGGTAGCATCATCTTTCACCACGCCGAGCAGCCAGTAGTGGTATGTGCCTTCGGCAGAAATCACAAGCGGCTGGGCGGGGACAAGGGTTGTGGATGTCATGTCAGACAATGTGGCCACAAGGTTGTTGCGTGAGAACTGGCCATCCTCTCCGGTGGCGTAAAGGCGCAGCTCGCTGAAGATTTCATCGGCCTGAGGTATCTCATAGCGGAAACCGGTCAGGGTGATGTCATCCTTGTCGCCTGTCACAGAGAACTTCATGGCGGTCAGCAGGGCTTCGCTGCCAGCGGTGCCTTTGCCGGTGGCTCCTTCGACGCTCTGGAAGCCGTCCATCACGAAGGGCTTGCGGTAATCGCAGGACAGGGTGCATTTCCAGCCCTCCTCCTTGGCGATGGTCATCGAGTGGTATTCGATGATGAGCTGGCCATCTTCGCGGGCCGAGGTCACGGAGACGGGGTAGACGGTGTTGTAGTCGACTCCGAAAGGTTCGGCTCCACCGATCACGGTGATGTACTGGTTGGAGGTGTTGACGTTGAATGCTCCCTCAGTGAAGGTCGCGGTCACCTTGCCACCCTCGTAGGCGGGGCGGGCGGTGATGGTGTATTCGTTGGTCATATAGGCGGCGGTGACACCGTTGATCAGCACGGGGTACTGGCCTACCTCCACCACCTGCTCTTTGTTGCCGAGGATGGGATCATAGGTGTTGACGGTCAGTATTTCACCCTCGGGGTCGGCGTTGTCGACTGTGGCAGGTTCGCCATTGATTGTCAGGGTGTTGATTTTTGCGTCAATGATGGTGGCGGGAGCCGCTTCGGGGGATATGTCGCCCAGCAGCCAGAAATGGTTCTCACCTTCGGCCAGGGGGATGGCAGGGGTGAATGTCACCTCCCCCTCGGGGGTAATCTCGCCGGTGGCTATCACCTCGGCGTCCTTGTAGGACGCGCGTTTGCCAGAGGCGGCGAGCTTGACGGCGGTGTAGACCGACGCGTCGGCCTTGATGCCGAATGTGACATTGTCAAGAGTGATGGGGGAGGAGTCGCCATCGGTGGTTACCACCAGCCCTACTGCCGGGACATTGACAGCCGATGAGATGGCTACAGCTTCGAGACCCGATGAGATTCCCCGGGCTGAGGTAAGCGTCATGGGCTTTGACTGGTATTCGCTCACGATGGCGGCGATGCCGTAATCCGCCCCTTTCGATGTGGAGGTGGAGTTGGATGTGGTGGCGTTGAAGAGGATTGTCAAAGCTCCGTCGGGGGATGTGGAGCGTATGGTGCCGATTGCCGACGGGTCGCCTCCGGATTTGAGATTGTTGTCCTGGGTATGCACATAAATAGGCTCTCCAGTGGCCTCGGTGCCGGAATAAATCTCGAATTTCGGGGTTACGTCCATCGAGCTTGAGTAGGATGACTTGTAGAAATAGAGGTTGAGTTTCGAGAAGTCAATCTGGCAGATATGGCCTTCATGGGCCGGGATGAATGTGGCGTATTTGTTTTTGTTCACGCCGTCATAACCGGGGTAATATGTGGAGTAAGCTTCATGGGCCACGTTGATGGAGCCGTAGACGGTCTTGACAGGATGGCTGTCGGAGAGGGTCACGAGATTGTAAATCTCACGGCCTGTGGAGCCTGACGCTGGGGAGACCTCCACGGTCTCGCCGCCGAGCAGAAGGGCGGTGGCGGTGGCGTCCACGCGTGAGCCGGATGCCGCCTCGGGATTCACGTCGGCTACAATCCAGAGATAGTTGTCACCCTCAAGCAGGGAAACCGGGGTGGCGGCTGTTATCTCAGTGGAGGCGGAGTTGACGGCGGTCTCTCCGACAAGGATGGCTGACGCAGGGTCGAACGAAGAGGTGTTGCGTGTGTAGTAGGCTTTGGCCTTGGCCCATTGTGCCTCTGTGCCGTCGAAGTCGAGCTTGACACCCGACAGGGTCAGCGGGGGTTCGGTGTTGGCGGTCTTGACGAGTATCCTGAGAATCGGGCAGTCGGTGTCGCCGCTTGCCAGGGTCTCGGAGGAGGCTGCCGCCACGTCTGTGCCTGAGAGCGTCATCGGCTGTGGGGTGAAGAGCGAAGCGGTAGCCTCCCATCCCGATTTTGTGACACCGGTGGTGGTGGCGAAGCTGACGGTCAGCGCGCCATCTTCAGAAGTCGAGCGCACAAGGGCCTTGGTCTGCTTGAGCAATGTGACGAGAATCCGGTCGGGATTCACCTCGGTGCCGTCATATACAATCAGCTGGTCATTTTTTGCGGGGTTGGTGTTGAACAGGTCGATTGCCGAGAAGTCGAGCATCACTTTCCCCTGGCTTCCCTCGGCAGGCTTGAAGGTCACGGTGCCGGAGGTCTGCTCGGGATAGTTGGCAGAGGGTCCGCCGTTGTCGTAGAAGAGGATTGATTTCCCCTCCTCCACACTGGCGGTGATGTGAGAACCGTCGGCTGGCATCATGACCATCGCGGCCACGGTCACGGCCACTGGGTCGGTGGCCTCGATTGCCGGAGTGGAGGGAGCGTCGGTGGCGATATCGGTGAACCGCAGTGAGGCCGAGGCGTAGAAGGGTGCCGCGGCCTTGGTGTCGGCCTTCACTGTGAAGAGGTTGTCGCCGGGCACGAGTGTCCGGGCGAGGGGGTAGGTGTATGTGTTGCCCGAAATGACCGGCTCTGAGTCGACCGGAGTGCCGTTGGCGAGCAGCGTGATGTTCTCCAGTATCCCCTCGGGGTCGTCAAGGTCGAAACTGATGGATGTGGCGCTGAACGGGTTCAGGATGCCGGAGGTCATCAGGTTGAGGGAGCCGAGGGTGAGGCCTTTCAGGCCGCCGTAGGTCTGGGGGTTAACGCCGGAATAGTCAGGTGTGGCAGACAGGATTTCCTGGTCGGTGAGAGTGACAGAGTTCACCTTGGCTTCCCATCCGTCACACTTTGCGGCATATTTGTAGAGGAAGCAGACGCTCAGGGAGCCGTCGGGGTCTGAAGAGGTGAAGGTGACATTGGAGTCTTCGAGCAGCGTCTTGTCGGCTGCGGAGTAGTATCGTTTGAGCAACCGGCCATTGTCGGGGAAGTCGGTGGCTGAGACAGAGGAAGTGGTGGTGGGGTAGGTCACATCCTCATCGTAATTGCCGTCAAAGACAGACAGGGAGACGGGATAGTTGGCGCCGTCGCCTTTGAGGTGGATTCTTGAGAATGTGATCTGCACAGCCTCGCCGGGACTGGCGGGGGTGAACACCACCGTGGCGAATGAGTTGTTGCTCGAAGAGCTGGAAATCTCGCCGGTGCCTTTGAGGTCATAGAAGTCTATGGTCTCGGTCACCTGCTTCTCCACTCGTCCGAACTGAGGCATGTTGTAGGTCTCGGCCATCGTCGTGGCCGGGACGAGCATGAGCGCGCCGATGGTCAGCTTATGCAGGTGCCTGTTTCTGAAAGGATGACATTTTGCCATGATAATTAGGTTGTTGGGTTAAGATTCCACGCGTCATAAAGCGGCTCCCCGCCTTGTGTGCTTCTCAGCACGCAGGGCGGGGAGTATAGGTCTTGACGCAACAACCCGCAGACATGGGATGTCGTGTGGGGATGTGTTGGCCAGCTTCTGATCTGTTCCGCGAGATAGCGAGCTGAAAAGATAGCTCAGGCAGGTCTCCTGACTTGTCGCCTGTCTTTGCGGGTCTTCCCGCCGGAGCCTGTCCGGCAGTGACCGACGCGCCTGTGGTCTGGGGCGCGTCAAAGGCAAAGGCAGTCTTGCGACTTACAGTAGCGGGCCTGTCCAGGATTCTCACCTGGTTCCCTTTTAAGAGAGCGTCCTCCGTAGACTCCGGAATGGCTCTCACCTAAGCGTCGGCAAATTTACACCCTTTCCCCCGATTCTCCAAATTTTCCGCAGGTAAAATTCCGGGAGGCATTGAGAATGCAGTCAGGAATGGAGTGGAAATAGACTTGATTAAATAAGGCTCGGTTATGGTGCAGCATCACGTAATTATAGGTCAGGAAGGCCACATATAGATGTTATATATTTCCAATTTACTGATACTCTATGAGGTTCTTTTGCGAGTAGTCCGAGACTTCGCCATAAAATACATTCGTATTTAAGAAAACCCACAGATGAACGGGATGTTACCCTTCTATTGGGATTTCTTTTGATATATCCTTTGGACTCATACTCTTGCTCCATTATGGACAGACAATCTACTAAAGGCTTGGAGTTATAACGTAAAATTTGATCCAAGTCCAACAGTAAATCTAAATGGTGTCCAGTAGTAAGAACCTCTTTGGTGAAGTAATCTTTGAAAACCTTACTATTAGCACCATTTACTAAGCCAAGGTGATAGAGTTTAAATCCACTATCTGTGATTTCTCCTGTAGAGTCAATGACTTTAAGATGCTTTAAGAAAGAGACAAAGTTCTTTTTATACAATAGTTCGGTAAAATTTGCATATTCAATTGAATATCAATAAGATGCAATAACAATTCAATATCAATGCAAACTATTGTGTATCAGTGCGATACAGCTATGCCTGCTCAAAAATTACCGAACTGTTGTTTATACGCATTATACTTGTTGTCTCCTGGAAATTCGGTGTCAATTTCGTGTTTTATAAGAGAAATTCTTTTGTCAATAGGAAGTTGAGAAGTGCGAGCAAGTATCTTCTCAAGAAACATTAATGTTTTATTCCCTGCAGGCGTTTTGATAATCTCATTATTGCAATCACGAACTATTCTAGGGCGAAAATCGGTAAGAATTGTTGGAGATATAAGGTAATGGTTCCAACAATACTTGAAGGCATCCTCGGAGATGGTGTTTGATTTTTTTAGATAATAACAATGAAGTAATAGATGAAACAATTGAAGAGGTAAATCTTGATGCTTTGCCCAATAACGTGATGTCGTTACACTCCTCGATCGTGAATTTGAAATTGCAGAGACATCTATATTATGGTCAATATTGGAAATAAGACTAACAGCTTCTGGATTGTTATTCTCATAAAGAATCAAACCAGTTGGAATCTTGCCGAATATTTGCTTTGAGTATAAATCGGTCAAGAACTCTCCTAAACGAAAGTCTTCTAAAAGTAAAGGAGCAACAAGGTATGATATATTAGAATCTTGTAAATAAGCTATGCTTTGGCCTACTCCTGTCAAAATGCCACGTTTGGATTCTGTTGGAGGTTTAAATTCAAAAGATACCAGGAATTTGTTTTCTTCATCGAAAAAAGCTGCATCTGGGGACGGAAAAGAAGCATCTGTAGTAACTCGAAAGAAATTTTTACCGATACCATTGTAACAAGTCCATTCCTCTGATTTGAATTTACGCAACACAGAATCAGTGGTGGTTTTTGCAAGAATATGATGATTCATCAGCATAACTGTTCAATTAAATGGATGATCTAACATAGAATAATTAGCAATAGAAGAACTGCTAGATGCCTTTAGCCCCATATTTACAACTGTTCGTAGACGTTCTGCAAAAGTTTGTGCGACAATGGGGGGGAATGCGTTTCCAACTTGCAGGCACTGATTTATAATAGGGCCAACAAATACAAAATTATCGGGAAATGTTTGGATGCGAGCTGCTTCTCGGATAGTTAGTGTTCTATTCAAAAATGGATGCACTGGCAAAGCATTGTGTCCTGGCACAATGGTGCATGATGGCTTATCTCTGTGCAATCTCATGAATACGTGGCTAAAATTTGAAACAGGTTTCCCAGTCTTAGTCCCAAGTTTTAGATGTTCAGGAAGAATAGAGGCATCCATTTTTTTCCCTTCAGGGATATATGAAAAGCGTTCTTTTACAGTTTCTGAATGTTTGGGCGGAATATGGTTTGGATATTTTGTATATGTAGAGGAGTCCGACAAGTCGGTTATGACTTGTCCAACTGTTCTGTATGGTTTTTGCCAACTTGCAGGCGATTCGAAAAATTTTGGCTTAGGAAACGGAATCGTCAAATCGGTAGAAGTTCCGATTAAAATGAAACGTTTCCTTAGCTGTGGAGCACCATAATCCGCAGCATTTATAATGCGAAACTCTGTCCTATACCCATTCGCTGAAAAATACTCTGTTATAGATTTAACGTATTCGCCATTATGCGCCGACAAGATGCCCGGCACATTTTCCATTATAAACCATTTGACCTTGGATTGTACAACGATATAAGCATAAGCAAATACTAAATCATTCCTTTTATCCTTTGTCAAATCGTGACTCTTAGTGTTAACAAATCTGCGATTGCCAAATATTGAGAAACCTTGACAAGGAGGTCCTCCAACAATAAGGTCAGTGTTGGATTCCCGTATAATGCGTGCGACTTCTTCTTGATTTTCTGATGTCGATAAATCAAGAAGCTTAGTGGGATGAGATAAATTTTCTTGATAGGCTTTAAGCGCAAATTCGTTAAAATCAACAGCCAAAGTGCATTCAAGCCCAGCTTGCTTTAGACCTTGGGAAAAGCCGCCTACGCCACAGAATAAATCTGCGAATTTCATAGAGGCACGACTGCTTTTTGATTTGCTATTTTTAAAATCGGATTTGATTACTTCCGAATCTTGAACATAAAACGACCGTTCAGGAGCGATTCCGCAAAGCGGATTCCCGTCAAGATAATTTATAACAGCCTCTGCGATTTTCGCAGATAACAGCGGCGGGACTGCATTCCCAATCTGGATACATTGAGAACGTCTATCTCCCATAAATATGAAATTATCAGGGAAAGTCTGCAGTCGAGCAGCTTCTCTGGGGGTTAAGCTTCTGTTTAAGACTGGATGAACTGGGAGGGCATTATTCCCAGGGACAATGGTTGGAGATAGTTTCTGTCGATGGAGTCTGACATATGTAGTGCCAAAATTTTTGCGTCTAATATCTTGAGGCATATCTTCAGGCTTAGGTAATTTCCCGCCCTCTGGAATAAGCTGATATCGTCTGATAACTTTATCTGAATGGGATAAAGCAATATGATTGGGGATTTCCTCCCCTTTATTTTCTAAATCATTTATAGCATCACCAACGTTTGAATAAGCCTTTAGTGAGCCAACCGAAGTAGACGAATGGGGCGGAAAAAAGAAAGGAGCGTTACTGCGAGTCCCAATTATGATTACCCTTTCTCGCTTTTGAGGAACGCCATATAAAGAAGAATCCACCAAGGAAAAATGTAGATTATATCCAATTTTGAGAAAAGCTAATACGACCTGCTTGAAGTATCGTCCCTCAAACATTGTAATTAAACCTTTAACGTTCTCAAAAACAAAACATTTAGGTTGAATGTCAGCTACTAATCTAACATAGTTTTCAAAAAAGAGATTTCGAGGGTCTGCCGAATTCTTATTTCCCATATTAGAATAGCCTTGGCATGGAGGTCCTCCTAAAATTACATCAACAGTCTTTGACCCAATTAAAGATTTGATTTCTGAAGAGTCTACAGAACAAATGTCTTTTAGTAGGAAGGGGATGTTCGGATGATTGTGGGTAAAGGTCTGCTTGGCTTGAGGCATTATGTCCGAAGCCAGCAATCCCACGAAACCTTTTTCAAGAAAGCCTAAATCAAGCCCTCCTGCACCAGAAAAAAGAGAGATAAAGTTATATGTAGGTTTCGACACCATAACAAAGAACAACCACCAAGTATGCAGACCGGAAACCAAGTCCTTTTGCGATTACAAGGAAGTTAATTATTAGGATAAGAATTACTTAAATTGAGCGGCCATTCGTCTGCGCAAGCACGTTTTATATTGCAAAGTTAGCAAAATTTTTCAAGACTTCGCTATAGTTGGCAAAGTTAACACTCGGGATTGGCAAAATATGATGGCCAGATGAAATGAAACGGGGTTGTCAGATGATGAGGCGGAGGAGCTGCAGGGTGGTGCCGGCGACATGGTCGGCGTGGTTGTCAATCAGCTCGTCGAGGGGACGGAAGCCCCAGGTGACACCGCAGGATTCGACACAGGCTCGGCGCGCGGTCTCCATGTCAACGCCGGAATCCCCCACATACAACACGTCGGCTTTCGATGCGGGCGACTTTGTCAGAATCTCGAAGACGATTGATGGGTCGGGCTTGACGGGTATCCCCTCTTTCTGCCCCTCGATGGCCGCCCAGGGGATGCCGGGGAAGAAATGGTTGACAAGCCGCTCGACCGCGCTCTGGTATTTGTTTGAGGCCACGGCGAGCCTGACTCCGCGCTGGGCGAGGTCTTGCAGCAGTTCTGGTATGCCGGGATATGGCTCAGTGAAGTCAGTGAGGTGGCTGTCATAGTATTGCTTGAAGTCGTCGAGCATAGACTCCACCTTCTCGCCGGTGCGCAGGCCCTCGGGGAGTACGCGTTCGATGAGCTTCCTGACCCCGTTGCCGACGAATCGCGGGTATGCCTGACGGGGATGGGTTGGGAGTCCGGCCTTCTCGAGGGCATGGTTGGCGGCGTTGCCGAGGTCGGCGATGGTGTTGAGCAGGGTGCCGTCGAGGTCGAAGATGACGAGCTGTTTCATAGTCGGTGGATTTTTTCAGAACGGATAGCCCACGGAGAAGTGGAATGTCGCGTCGCGGTTCCAGTTGGGATGTATCAGCGGCCACGGCTCCTGTCCGCGTGCGGGGTTGTGGGCCTTGAACCCGAGGTCGAAGCGCAACAGGAAGTAGGTGAAATCCATGCGCAGGCCGATTCCGTAGGCGGCGGCTATCTCTTTGTAGAACGATTTCAGGCGGAACATTCCTCCAGGCTGGTTGGGATAATCCTTGATGGTCCAGATGTTGCCCGCGTCGATGAAGACCGCCCCCTCGAAGACCCAGAAGAGCTTGTTGCGGTATTCGAGGCTGAGAATCAGCGAGATGTCGCCACACTGGTTGATGAAGTCGGTCACGCTGTTGCGCGAGTCGTAGCTGCCCGGGCCGAGGGTGCGGACGCTCCATCCCCTGACCGAGTTGGCTCCTCCGGCGTAGAACCGTTTCTCAAACGGTATCATAGATGCGTTGCCGTAGGGGTAGCCAACGCCGCCCCCGGCGTGGAACGATATTGAGTTGCGGTCAGAGAAAGCATGGTTGATGGTGTAGTCGATTTCCCCCTTGACATATTGGGCGTAGGGGATGGAGAAGATTTTGTATGCCCCGTCAGACTTCTTCTGGCGGGCGATGTTGGAGATGGCGTAGAGGAGGTTGCCAGCGGTCTCGACCGACGCGCGCCAGGTGTAGGTGTTGACCTGGCGAGGAAGACGGTAGAGGCCGGTGTTGACCGATGCCGGACGGCGGTTGGTGTGGTACCAGGTGTAGCCGGTGCGCATAATGAAGTGGTCTTCATAGCTGTAACGCAGCAGCGGGTTGTTGGGGGCGATATGGTTGATGAAATCGACAGTCGAGCGCGGCAGCGAGACCACGTTGAGGTCGATGAGGTCGAATGTGCGTCGGGTGAGGTTGTTGCGGTCGGCCCATTTGAACCGCCACGCCGCGCCGGCGATTACGCGGGTGTATTCAGGCCGTTCCTGCCACATGAATGTCAGGGCGAACTCTGTGGAGGCGCGGTTGCGGCGCTTGAATGCCGAGGAGAGGAACGGCGCCTCCATCTTCGGGAAAGTTATGCCTACCTCGCCGGCCAGCTCGGTGTATCGGTCGTTGATAAGCCCCTCGAGGTTGCCCGACAGGCTCTCGTATGCCCCTCGGAACTTGACGTTGAGGATTTCCCCCCCGTGGAATATGTTGCGGTTGGTCCAGGTCACTCCGCCACCCACGCCGAGGTCACCCTCGGAGTTGGTGCCTTCCAGCTCGAATGTTATCCCCTGCTTCTTTGTGCGCGACAGCAACACGAACGCGTCGAGGGCCTCCTCGCCGTCGACCTCTCCGGCGGGGGAGGTGACGATGTTGACATATTTCAGGATTGCCAGACGGTTGAAATTCTCGTAAGTGCGGTCCATCGCCGAGGCGGAATAAAGCTCGCCGGGGCGTATATAGCACTGCTCGGCCAGCACCCCAGGCCTGAGGAAACGGTCGGGCCCGTAGAGAATCCTCAGCCCGTCATGGAGGACGGTGTCATTGGCGGCGAAGCGCATCGCGGTGGCATCGTCGCCAGGGGAGAAGTCGGTGACGATATAGACATTGCGGAAGCGGTAGCGCATCCCCGGGTCTTTCACCGTCATTTTGAGGTCGACCTCCTTGGAGCCGGCCACGGTGTCGGCTGTGAATGAGATGTATTCCTTGGTGAAAGCGAGGTAGCCGCGCTCGCGCATCTCCTCGGTGATCACAGCCCTGATGTTGTCGAGGTTGTTGCGGTCGAGATTGTCGCCCACGCCGAGCGGAAACCGCAGCGAGTCGGCGGCCACCACCGCCCTGACCGTCGAGTCGGTGTATTCGGTCGAGAATGAAGTGACCTTGTGGGGCGCTCCCGGGCGGATCCGGTAGCTTACCGCCATCTTCTTCTTGCCGTCGCTGACGGTGTCTACCTCCACCTCCACATCGTTGTAGCCCCGGTTGACAAGGGCCAGTCTGAGCTGACGGGCGCTCTGGTCGGTAAGTTGCGGGTCATAGATGACCGGCTCCTGGCCAATCTTCCTGAGCCACCGGTTGAATTTGCTGTCAGATTTACCCGAGAGGTTGTAGACCCCGAGCTGCAGCTTCCAGAACCCCAGCACCTTGTGGTTGGGACTCTGGCGCAGATAGTTGACCAGCCCTTTGGTGGAGACCCCTGATGAGTCGACCACGGCGATGTCGACCTTGTCGAGCAGGTAGCTCCCCTGCGCGACATGCTTGGTAGAGCTGCACCCCTGCGCCATCACGCAGAGGACAGCCGCCACGGCCATCGCCAAAAATCTTGTCGCTGTCTTCGCTGGGTTCGCCACAGGTTTTTTGTCGGTTAATGAATCAACCTGCAAAGGTAGCAACAATTCGCCACACTTCCCCCATCCTCCCCCGATTTTCCGCGTTTGCGCCGCGGAATGGCACGGCTCTTTCATTTAAGATTCCGTCTCATTATCGAGAAATGTGTTATTTTATAGCGAGGGCAGTTCGGATGGAGAGAGCTCAACCTCTGATTTTCAAGAAAATAAGTGTGTTAAAAATTTGGTCAAGTGGTAGATTTTTAGTAACTTTATGGGTGAATATCAAACAGTTACGTTAAAAATGGAGCCACTTGACCAAAGCCTTTCGATTGAC